>WSSedB1CaDRAFT_10000066_pt1 | contig 52369 bp, 48 predicted proteins | sample WetSurSB1Cattail_FD_9460 | JGI IMG/M metagenome (IMG submission 9460)
CCCCGCCGTTCCTGATTTTTACGCACCGCTTATGGTTGATCCGCGCGTCGTACGGGTCGTCGCCCTGTCGGGAGGTTATCCGAGGGATGAAGCAGATGAAAAACTTGCACAAAACCACGGACTTATAGCAAGTTTCTCCCGGGCCCTTTCAGAAGGCCTTTCGGCACATCAGTCGGAAGCAGAATTCACTGAAACGCTCAGGAAAACAGTAGAAGCTGTCTATACAGCATCCATAACATAAAAAACTGACGCACAGCAGGAAATAAGGAGGAGAAACCTGCAGTGCGTCAGCTATTTTTGAAAAGCAGAATCGGAGATACACATGAAAAGCAGAGATGTACAAGTTTGTGTACTCTTAATTTTTTTTCCGTAATTCAAATACACCTAGAATATACCAAATTTTCAGCGCTATGATAATAAAAAAGTTGTTAGATAACAAATAATAATATCTAACATTTTGTTATTCCGAAGATGATGCGCCCGGAAAGTATTGCATTTGCGCATTCCCTTTTCTTTTTTATCCGCTCACTTTCCGTCATGCAGGATGTTTGTCGCGGAGCACTTTAAAAGCTTCGTCTGCAACATCAAGCGTATATGCAATATCGCTGTCGGAAAGAGACGCATTCATGAAATGATTGTGGTGGTTCGTAAAATATACCCCTCGTTTAACGCATTCGGCCACCCATTCCTGATGCCACACAAAAGACGGATCGTCAGCAATCCGCAGATAAAAAAGCGACGGTATGCCGCTCACGTGCAGATCGAATCCGTACTTCTGCGCCTTTGCAATGAGGCCGTCTTCCAGTTTTTTTCCCTTTTCTATGAGAAGGTGCGGCAGGTTCAGTTTTTTCATCTTGCTGATGCACGCAATTCCGGCGGCAAACGGTACGGCGCTCATCCAATAGCTTCCCGTATATGCCAGTCCGCTCACCGCGTTTTTAAGGAAATTCTTCCCGCATAGCGCCGAAACATTGTATCCGTTCGCAAGCGCCTTGCAGAAACAGATAAGATCAGCCTCAAATCCGAAATAATGATCAGAACCTGCCGTATCGAGACGAAATCCTGCGCGCACATCGTCGATGATAAGTATGACGCCGTTGTCGGTACAGAGTTTGCGGACTTTCTGCCAGTATCCTTCCGCAGGCAGTTCGTTGTCCCTGAAATTGCCGTGCATGTACGGCTGGGCAATCAGAGCGGCAATTTCATCCTTATGCTGATGAAATACTTCTTCAAGCGCATCGTAATCGTTCCAGTCGACGTACAGATTGTTGCATACATCTTCTTCGGTAATGCCTGAGTAATCAACCTTCTGCGTCCACGGAGAGATTCCGTGATAGTATCCGTTGAAGAACACGATTTTCTTTTTCTGCGTATACGCACGCGCAGTAAGAACGGCGCACGTCGTCACGTCGTTGCCGTTTTTTGCGAAAAACGCCCAGTCGGCGCTGGCTACAGTATCCACCAGCAGTTCCGCAAAATCTATCATCACGGTAGACGGAGCCGTTACGCAGTTCTCGACTGCCAGCTGTTCTTTTGCAGCGTCGTCCACGTCGGGATCGTTATATCCGAGGACGTTCGGTCCGTACGCACACATGTAGTCTATAAAGCGGTTGCCGTCGAGATCCCAGAAATACGTTCCCTGCGCCTTAGACGAAAAAAAAGGATATGCCTCAACGGGAATAAAACATCCTTCTCCCGGTCCCTGATGTCCGTACACGCCGGACGGAATTACTTTCACGGCACGCTCAAACGCTTCACGGCTTTTTGTATATGTATTAAGTTCCATCATTTTTTATTCCTCCTCGTTATCCAAGATACAAACCGACCCGGGTAAGAATCCTGTTCATATTGTCTATCATCGACATAAGCCCCGCACAGCGGATGCTGCCGCTGCCGATACAGTCCATGGCGTTTGCACTGCCGTCAAAAAGGCCGCGCGCCGTTTCCATGCTGTCGAATTCCATAAGCGCTGTCCATTCTGCCGGCCGCGACTTAACAGCGGTAAGCGTATGGTCTCTGCATACGATCGCCGCTGCCGGTCCGTCTTTTACAGCAAGGCAGATTGTCCCGTCGGGAATATATCCGGCGCTGAATTTTCCGATGCTGTCATGATTACCGCATTCCGCAACTGCAACCGCGACAAGATAGAGCATAAAGGTCGTACTTGTCTCGAAAAACTGTCTGTTTTTCAGCTGTTCCTCAGCCGGCTTTAAATATGAAGACAGAATGTCGGTCAGTTTCGTGAACGTGTGAAGAAGAAAGCCGAGCTTGAAAAAGCCTTTCGACGGAAATGGTGTTACCGTTCCGTCTATCATTCCGTTAAATTTTTCGGAAGATGAAAACGGCAGCTTTATCATGCAGGAGGAGACATCTTTCAGCAGCGTGCATGTGCCACCGCTGAAGGACAACGTTCCCTCCGGGCCGTTTTTCACTGCAAAACCTATGCTGACGTACGCATCTGCCGTCAGCTTTTGCGCTTCGCCGTCTATGCGGCATAATTCCTCAAGCAGGCCGAGTACGCCGTACAGATTAATCCAGGCCATAGTTTTCTGGTCTGTTTCATGAAGCTTTTTCATCTGTTGTCCTCCTTTATGATGATGAACAAAGTTCCGATTCCTTCAGCGCCGCGGTAAGAACAAGGGCTGCAACCATACAACCCACAAGGATTGTCAATGGAAGCTGCATTGAACCCGAACCGGACTGAAGCCCGTAAAGCAGCACAATAAATAAAATCCCCGAAATCTGTCCGGCACCCATAAGAATGCCGTAAGCGCTCCCCTCCGGTACCGGATACGCAATTTCTGTTCCGAATTGAAATGCAAGCGGACCCGCTCCCATAAGCGAAAAACCAGCGACAGCTCCCGAGGCAAGTAAGAGCGGATAATTTGAAAAATACAATAATCCTGCAAGCCCCGCAAGAGAAACGGCGACGGAAGCTACCAGATACGGCCGACGGCGGTGCGTTCTGTCGGATAAGAGCGGTATGATGACGGCACCCGCAAGTCCCGCAATAATAATCATGCCGCCGATCATTCCCGATTGATTTGCCGTAATACCGCGCGGCAGCAGCATGTCGCTGATGCAGGTGAGCACTGCGTTGAACACACCAAGCGCACAAAAGAGCACTATGGTAAGAAGAAAAAAGTTGTGGTTTTTCCTGAGTATGAGCATATCGCGGAAGGTAAACGCACTATCCGTACTGCCGCCCGGTCCCGCAGGTTCGGCAGGCTTTTCCTTCAGAAAGGCGAATACGACCGCTGCGGCAGCAAGCGATACATAGCCGTATACCCTGAGCATGCCTGTCATGTCGTACGCATCGACAAGCACTGGAGTTGCAACCATTGCAACAACAATCCCAAGATAACCTGCCAGAGAGCCGATTCCTGATGCCGTTGCACGCTCATCAACAGGAAACCATGATGCCGCCAGTTTCGTAATCGGGTTGACAATAAACGGCTGAGCCACTGCCATCCCCATCTGAGCTATAACTGCCGGTATATACTGATCTGCAAAAAATCCCCGCATCAGGCCGAAAACCGCGGTAACAGCCGCTCCGACAAGAAACGACAAACGGTGTCCCTTTCTGTCGGCAAGCATTGAAGCAGGTACAGTGACAATAATGTACACAATCATGTAGCTCATTGAAAGAAAAGCAATGTTGAAAGCTGAAACGTGATAAAAGCGGCCCGCTGCATCCGATACGGCGGAAAACGAAAGCCAGCACAGCTGAGTAACAGCAAGCGCCGGTACGACAGAGAATAGTGCAACCCACCGGTATGGGGATTTTTTGTATGGCATACCTACGCCTCCTGCATTTTACTGCATATTTATGCGGCGTAACCCCTATTGCGTGTAAATATATTCAAAATAGGAATCTATGTCAATGAAGGTATATGTATATCGTACGTCTTTCCCTTTATTTTTCATAATCCGCCGGGGATATATTGAAATCCGGTGAATCTGTGTAAATGGATGTAATGATCTGTTCCATCGGAAGTGGCTTAACGGAAATATCGGTAAACGAACAGCGGGCGGAAAGCTCTTTCAGCAGCTGCGGCATAGAAACAGCAGCAGTATCGGCTTCAATAGTCATCTCGAACCCGGATGTACTTGTTATGCTCGTAATACCCTTCAGGCCGGAAAATAATTCCTTTCCCGCCCGGGACGCAAGCGTAAGGGTAATGATTTTCTTTTCGCCGAGCGTACGGGAAAGTCCGCCGAGCGTTCCGTCGAACACTTTCATTCCCTTGTTAATAATGATGACATCCTGTGCAAGCTGTTCAACATCTTCAAGGTCATGCGTTGTGAGTATGAATGTAGTTCCGAGCGCGTTCATCTTTTTTATAAAAGACCGGATACGCTGTTTTGCAAGTACATCAAGACCGATTGTCGGTTCGTCGAGAAACACGACAGGGGGATTGTGAAGCATTGCCATAATAAATTCACATTTCATGCGTTCGCCGAGGGATAATACACGCGTCGGCTTTTTGATGCAGTCGCCAAGCTCAAACAAATCGACCATAAGGGAAAGCCTTTCCCTGTAGTCTGCATCGTCGACACCGTAAATCGCAGCGTTCATAAAGAAACTGTCTTCAGGGGGTATATCCCAGATAAGCTGTGATTTCTGCCCGAAGACTGCCCCGATGTGCTGGACATATGCTTTTCTGTTTTTTGCCGGCGTATATCCCATAACATCAATCGTACCCGATGTTGGAAAAAGTGTCCCGGTCATCATCTTGATAAGCGTTGACTTTCCTGCTCCGTTCGGTCCGAGTATGCCCGTGACGGAACCTTTACGCACGGTAAACGAAACGTCGCGGACGGCGGTAACAACAACGCTTTCCCGTCTGAAAAAACTTTTGATGCTTTCGGTAAAACCGGATCCTCTCCGGTATGTTTTGTATTCTTTAGTCAGATGAGATAGTGTAATGACAGGCTGCATATCCGTTTTTTTTCCATCCATCGTTTCATCCATAATAAAATTCAACCTCCTGCACTTTCGTACATCCGGATCATACGTTTATAGAGCACAATCCCCGTCAGAACCAGCAGGATGCACGGAATTACCGCGGCAATGTACGAAGATTCAACACGGCCTGTAAGAACGGCCGCAGGAATTGACGCCACAAGTGCAACGGGAATTATGAATGTTGAAAACGTCCGCACAGAATGCGGATATATGCCCAGCGGATATTTTGCAAGCTCAAGCACACTTCCGAACAGTTCCGGCAGCCGGGAATTCCCGACCCATTTGAACGATACCGCAGCCATAACAAGCGTTAATCCGAGCATGACACATATGCCTGCAAGAATGAACAACATAAAGACGGGCACTGCCGCACCGGTTATACCCGGCACGTGTGCAGCCGAAAGTCCGAACATGACGCAGCCGCCAGCAACAAGAGCGGAGCTTTCAGGATTAATCGATGTCGCCGCAAGGTAAAAAAGCGGTTCAACAGGTTTCAGGAGAATGATTTCAAATACGCCGTCCCGCACGGCATTGTTTGTCTCCCGGAATATCCCTTGAAAAAACATATTGGAAATCCCCGACGACACGGTAAAAATGCTCTGTATAAGGAGTACCTGATAAAAAGTCCAGCCGGGGAACGATAAACCCGCTCCGTAAATGACTATCGTTACAAGCGGAAAAAGAATATTGCTGAAAAACGTAATAATCATTCCCGCCGCAAAATTCATACGGTACGCAACAGCTGCCGAAACTGCGGTGCGCGCACAGCGTATATACAGACGAAAATATTTCCGAAACCCCCTCACAAATCTGCTCATGCTCCCGCTCCCGTAAAACGGTGCAAAGCCCGGTGATAAAGCAGGGAACTCACTGCAAAGAAGACCGCAACGGCAGCTGCCTGAATAGCGACAATCTGCGGTAATGGTATTGCCGTTCCGGCAAGTGAATAAGAGCCTGTACAAACCATGGACGGCACATACAGCATATACTGGAAAGGCAGGAAAAACAGCGCTTTCTGAAGAACGGATGGAAAGAAAATAAGCGGAACAAGTGCTCCCGAAAAGACAGACTGCAGCAGGCGGAATACGGCGCGCACCCCCTCCGCCCTGACAAACCAGAACGAAGAAAGGCCAATACAGTAGTCAACTATGAACGTCATGATAAAACCGAGCAGAACGGAAAGGATCGCCCAGAACGGCTGCGGAGGGACAAGTTTAACATGAAAGACGAAACGGAAAATAAGGAGGCACGGCAAAAATTCAAAGAAAAAGCCAAGTATCCGGTGCCCGCATTTCTGTGCAAAAGCAAAAAACCGGTGATCGACAGGGCGGAGCGCAAAGGTGAGGAATTTTCCGGTGCGGACAAGCATCTGCAGATTCCAGTCGGCAAAATCCATGGTAAGATACCCGATAAGTGCATTTATTCCGAAATACGATATAAGCTGATTCAGCGGCATTCCAGCCAGAACACTATCCGCACCGCCGCTCCCGTATACGGCACGGCAGATGCTTATCTGGACAAGAAAATAAACAGGCCCTACGACCAGAGATATCATTGAATGAGTACGGTATGCCGACCATTCCTTGTATGTTGCGAATGCGACAGCACGGAACGTACGGAATGTCCGCACCGCCTCGGCAATAAGCTGCTTCACTGTGGCTGGCCGGCTATTTTAGTCCGCTCCACATGACGGCGGCCGCATTGTAAAGTGCATCCGCATACCACTGTTCCGTCGCAAACGGCACGAACCACGACGCGACCATCTGTTCAACAGGATCGATAAGTACACAACAGGCCCCCGCACCTTCATGAAAGAACGTTCCCGCACTGTACAGAGAATCAGCCGTGCGGCGGGTATCAGGGCCGAGTGCGTACATGCGGTATGCACCGCCCGCACCCCAGCAGTTGTCTTTTATATCGCCTGTCGTATAATTTTCGGTCATGCGTTCGACAGTTTTCCTTCCGATGATGCGGGCGCCTCCCGCAGTCACTCCTTTGTTCATGAGCATGACACCGAATTTATTCAAATCCTGCGTTGTAGAAAACATACCGCCGCCGGTCATGGGAACGTCATTGAACCGGGAATCGTCGCAGGAACTGCTCCCCTCTTTCCAGCTTTTATATCCTTCTTCATCTTCTTTGCCCTGAATATACAGTCTGTCGGCAAGTCTCTTTCTGCGGTCAGTCTCAGCCTGATCAGGACAGTAATTCCAGAATCCTGAATCACTCATACCGCACGGTTCAAAAATATTTTTCGTAATGAAAGCTTCCGGGCACATACCCGTCACCCGGTGAATCACTTCCCCAAGAATAACGAATCCGAAAGAGCAGTAAGCCCATTCTTTTCCGGGCTTACTGTACATCCCGATAGACAACCCGGCTTCGAGCCAGGGTGTATCTTTCATCGTACGTATATAGTCCCAGGCATTTTTGTAATACGCATCGGGGAAACAGCCGGAATCTGGCCGTAATCCTGATGTATGGGAAAGAAGATGCGCGATTGTAATATCTTTATACGACGGAGTATCGAATTCTTTTAAAACATCGGCGACAGGCTGATTGCAGCGGATAAATCCGTCCTCGACAAGTTTAAACAGCGCCGTCGCACAAAAAATTTTCGTTACAGAGGCAACGCCCCTGATGTTATCGGTCATGAGGGGTCTTGTTTCATCCTGATGGTACGACTGCATACCGACCGCAGCATCCGCAAATACTTTTCCGTACCGGGAAAGGCAGTAATTTGCCGACTGAATATGTCCGGCTTTTATAATACGCTCAAAATGAGCATTCAACACACCAAGGCGGAATTCATCATATCCCGCATCCGACGGCATAAACGGAGTCTGAGCTTTTGTAATCATTTTGTCCTCTGGAAAAAAGTATAAGAGAGAGTTTTTAAGCCGTCAATTCTTTTCACTGAAATTGACCGATAAAGTCAAATCCTGAAAAAACGGAACACAAGCCCCGCAATCAAAAGAGATCCGATATGGCTTACAAGCACGGCAGTCCATATACCGGTAAGCCCGAAAGCGGAAGACAGAAAAAGTGCAAGCGGAATCCTGATGAGAAGATAGTAGACAACCATGATTCCCATGGAAATTTCAGGATGCCCGGATCCGTTCAGAGTCCCCAGAAAGCAGTTTGTCATTCCGTTGCAGATATAACCCGCGCTGATAATCAGAAAATAGCTTCTGACAATACGTTTTGCTTCTTCGCCGATGCCGAAAAAGCCCGAAAACGTATGCTGAAAGAGCAGTACAAAAACCGTCAGAACGGCCAGCAGAGATACCGATTCTATCATTCCCCAGTGCAGGTAAGAACGCGCCTTCGTTTTAAGGCCCGCACCGAAGCACTGTCCCGTTGCCGCTGTAAGTGTCATGTTGACCGCCATCGAAGGATAGAGCAGCATGATTTCCATTTTGCAGGCAGCACCGTATGCTGCAAGCGGTATAATTCCTGATTTTCCGACAAGCGATGTAATGACTGCTGCACTAATTGACGGCATAATCTGCTGGAATAATGAAGGGACTGCGTTTCTGAATAATTCACCGGTAATCGCCTTATCGCGCGACTGTATGTGCCTGAATGAAAAACCAAACAGATTTCCGCCATCTTCCGTTTTCTGCAGCCCGCAGTAAACGGCCGTAATAACGGCCATCAGCGTCTGAGTCAGAACGGTAACAAGCACGACACCGTTCAGGCCTGCAAAATGAATAAAAACCGGATCAAGTACAGCATTGAGAACGGTGCTGAACAAAACGGCGGCCATAGACACGACAGTATTTCCGCGGCTCCTGAGAATCGCACTTATGTACATATAAAGTGCAACTGACGGAAAGCTGAGGATATGTATTCCCAAAAACATTTTTGCCGCATGATACAGAGAGGCAGGCGTGTTAAGAACGGCCAGCAGCGGATGAATAAAAAATTCAAGAAGAGGGACGACGATACACACGCAAAGGAGCGTTATCCGGAAAGCCGTTGCAGATGCGGTTTCCATCTTCGTTTTATCTTTGGCCCCAATATAGCGTGAAAAGACAATTGCAGCTCCGTTGGCCGCCCCCATACAGGCAGCAATAAACAGCAGGGAAACGGGAATGCAGATTGTCTGCACTGCAAGCGCCTTTTCTCCGAGTATACCGCCAATCCAGAGGCTGTCGGTCAGATCGTACAGAATGTTAAGGAAAAAGGCACCCAGCAGCGGACCAAAAAGGCGTGCTGTATTGCGTGGTACTTTTCCCCCTGTCATGTCAATTTCCTGTAAATTCATAATGAAATCCTTGTCCGTAGCAGGACTGCATACCGCCTGGCTGATTTTCTTACCGGTAAAACCGGACAGGCTCTTATAAAAACAAGTGAATACAAATCATTGAATTTTGTTCACTCAATATGTAAAATATATCCGTTACCTTTCCTGGTAACGGACTGCACTGGTTTGCCCCTTTCTGCCTGAACCGGAATCTTCAGACAGTCCCTACTGGCAGCAGTTGTTTTACCAGCTTCTGATATTCAGCAATGTGTTCCTTCAGTTTATCCGGCGGTTCATCCCAAAGAGACAGCTGTCCGTACAGTATAAATTTAGCCGTTGTTTCGGGATCTTCGATATGTATTTTTCCAGACTCATTCAGAACTTCGATTTCTGCTGTAATATACGGAACCATATATTTCGCCATTCTCACGGAAAGGATTTCGTGAAAAGTCTCATTTCCTTTCTGGTGGAAGAAATCCTGATACTGCCCTTCCTGCGGATTTACCATTGCAGCGGCAAGCAGTTCCATCTTCTCATCATTTGTTTTATCTCTGGCACAAAGAATACGGATAAACGGCCTGCAGCAGTCTTCAACATACGCAGTAAGCGCACTGTCAAACAAGTCCTGCTTTGACGGGAAGTACCGATAGCACAATCCCTGCACGACATGCACTTCGTTTGCAATATCAGCCATCGATGTCTGTTCGTATCCTTTCTCCCGAAAAAGTTTCATGGCGGCTTCTATTATTTCCTGCTTCCGCTCTTCAGGTCGTTTTGATATTCTCATGATACTATTTTACCCTTTGAATGAATAAATGTCAATGAATATTATTCACACTCTATAAAGAACACAACTACAGGATTCCCTCTTCCTTTGCTTTTTTGGAAGCAGCGGTACGTGAAGAAACACAGAGCTTGCTGTAGATGCTCTGGACATGCGTTTTAACAGTTGCAAGAGATATGCAGAGCCTGTCTGCAATTTCAAGATTAGTAATACCGGAGGAAAGTTCCCTGAGTACGTCAATCTCGCGGGAGGAAAGACCTTCTGCGTTCTCCTTTGTATCATTCTTCCCTGAACAGACTGCAACAGCATCGCGGACGAACGCCTTCTCAGAGGAGGAAAGGCCGCTCTCTTTGTCCGTCGCCGAATCAAGTCCTCTCAGTAACGGCAGAATTGTATTCCGCTCAAGAAAATAAGGCATCAGTATGCGGTTTTCCCACGCGTAGCTGATAGTCTCCCTGAGCAAATCCGTTTTTTCCTGTTTTTTCTTTTCCTCATCAGGATAAAGCGTCAGCATATAAATTTTTATCAATCCTGCTTCAACAAGGCGGAGGCTGTTCTGCGAACTGCGGCATACAGACATAATTTCATCAATTTTCCTGAAAGCGTTCGCCCTGTCTCCTTTCTCTGCAAGAATACGTGTTTCAAGCAACTGCATAAAGAGCATTGACCGGTATATATCGGCCGCTGCTGACAACTCCTGCTGAAAATGCTGCGCGAGGGACGGTTCAAGCATACCGGCACAATCAAGCTCCATGAGCAGCCTGCCGAGATTAAGGACTCCGAACTGTGCAAACTGGCTGACCATGGATTCGACAATAACTTTCCCCTTCTCCGGCCCCCCCCTGAGAAAGTTCATCTCAGCTGTATGATATTGGAGTGTCAGTTCCAGAGTCGGCACTTTTCTGTGGTATTTTTTATAAATACTGTCCGACTTGTCAAGCATTTCCTGCGCCTTGTCAAGTTCCATCCGCCGCATAAAAACACCGGTAGCACCGATGTAGTAATTAGTTCCCAGCCCTGCAAACAAATCGGATGCATTATACAATTGGAGCGCAGTGTTATAGCAGTCAAGGCTTCTGTTCAGCTGTCCGTCTTCTTCGTACAACTGCGCCTTTGACCCCCAGCAGAAAGCCATAACAGCCATGCTTGAGTCTCCCGTACACTGCATGGCCTTTTCTATGCACTGTTCCGCTTCCCGGTATTGAAATCTGTTCAGGAAAATCTGCGAGTTGCCGAGCAGAATCATCGATTTTAAAACATTCTGCAGCGGAAGCGCTTCTATCTGTTCAATCGACAGCATATGAATATCGGCATTGAAAAGACGATTCGGAACAGCATCAATCCTGAATATCTGTATGTACTGGAGAACTTTCTCAAAATCGGTTCCTTCATATTTCTGAAAAAGTGCGTTGTGAAGGATTCTGCAGCGCTCTATGTTCAGTACTCCGATATTGTATAAAAAACACTGAAAGGCAAGATTTTGATTTTCAACAAGGATTGGCACCGGTATGCTGTCAAGAAAACTCCACGTTTCACTGAGGTTTTCGTTTTTCAGCAGTATGTCCATAGCTCCCCGGTAATCTTCCGCAAGAATCAGGAGCCTGATCGCTTCCGTGATATCGGTACGAAGTTCAAAAGCTGCAGCAGCCTTTTCGAGCAGTACTTTCTGTCTGCCTGAGGGCAGATGCGAAAACTGCTTAAGGAGAAAGTCCGACAGAATATTGTGATACCGGTACACGTGATTCTCCTCGTCGATGCAGACGATAAACAAATTTTTCTCTGTCAGAGAGTCGATGCTGTTTCTGAATTGAGCGGCGGTAAAGCCATCCAGAACTTCTGAACAGATGCTGGCATCAAAATAGGCAAGAGGTCCCGTACAGACCAGAAAATTCTGTTCGTCAGGTGACAGCGACGCAAATATTTCCCTGTTCAGGTAGTCGGCTGTGATGCTTCCGCCCTGCATCGGTGTACGGTTTTGTTCCGCTGCAGCGGCAAGCTGCAGGCCGGCAATCCAGCCTTCGGCATATGAAGAAAGCTGCTTTAAATCGGTATCAGGTCCCTCTATGCCGAGCGTCGTACGCAGGAATGATATACTGTCATCTTCAGACAGTTTCATTTCGTCCGCATTGATAAACAAAAGTTTTCCGGAAACAGCATACTGCCCCAGATAGACAGGCGGATTTGCACGGGACAGCAGAATGAGATGAAGGTTTTCCGGCATAATGGTAAGGAAAAAATCAAACGAGCGGATGAGCGCCGCATCGGTCATATACTGAAGATCGTCTATGACAAGGAAATATTCGTCCTTCGCGGAAATAAGCGCGCAGAAAGACTCAAGCAGCTGTTCCATATGCGAGGGTGACGGATTTGATTTTATAAGTGACAAAAGCGTATTGTCGTCAAGAAAAGGATCAAGTGCCGAAACGACATACTGCCAGAATGAATACACATTTGCAGTCGACGAATCGAGTGAAAACCACCCTGCATTTTTCAGTTTTGACCCGCGTATAAACGAAGCAAGAAGCGTCGTTTTCCCCGTTCCGGCTCCGCTGCAGACATACACAATCGGCAGTTCCAGCCCCCTGCGGAGCGTATCCAGCAACCCGCTGCGCTGTATATAGTTCCGCCGCGGAACGGGAATTTTAAGTTTTGCAGATTCAGGTAAAGATTCCATTGAATGGCCTCCAGTATAGCAAATGAGCGCTGCTTTGTCCCTGCTGTTCTGCTTGACAACAAGTATAAAGCGTTATACTATGCATTATATACTATGTTTTACATAGCTTGCAATACATAGTATGCAGTGATTAACAGGTAATCAGAAAAAAAGGAGAAATATGGATGTTCAAAGAAAGAAGGGAGTAATAGAAATATGTGTGCTGGCAGCTTTAAAACGGGGGCCGTCTTACGGCTACCGGATTATCAGCAATGTGTCATCATGCATAGAAATTTCGGAATCCACCTTATATCCCATACTCAGACGACTGGAGGCGAACGGATGCGTTTCAACCTACAGCGAAGAGTATAACGGACGGACGCGGAAATACTACAAAATAGAACAGCCGGGACTGGATAAGGTACAGGCGTTTCTGAATGAATCTGAAGAAATGCGTAAAATCTACTCGTTTGTAGAAAATGCGTAACAGCGGACAAGTTCCGCTTCATCTTTTACCAGGAGACTATCGAATGAACAAGGAAACATTTTTAAAGGAACTCGCAAAAAATCTTGAATCGCTGAGTACCGGAGAACGGGAAAAAGTAATTGAATACTATTCGGAAATGATCTGTGACAGAGAGGAAAACGGAAAGACAGAAGAAACTGTTATTCAGGATCTTGGCTCGCCTTCCGATATTGCACAGCAGATTTATGCAGAGTATAAGAAAGCCTCAGAAACGAGGCCGGCACAAACTCCCGTAACTTCAAGTCCCGGAGAACCACAGTATACGGCGGAAGGTGATGTCAAAAAGATTATCCTTTCGGCACAAAATATCCATGTCGATGTCAGAAGCGTTCCGGAGGGAAAAATCCGCGTGCTGTTTGATCCGCTGCCGACCGACAAAGTATACGTTTCGGAATCAAACGGGGTCTATACCTTCACACATTCCATTTCATTTATTCAACTGGTTCGGCCTGTTCCGCGCACACAGCGGCATTACTCTTGAAATACCGGAATCTTTCAGCGGAGATGTTTCCGTTACGACAGACAACGCACGGATTACTGTAGAAAATATCCACACCGTAAAAAACGGAACGTTTGTCACGGACAACGCACGAATCATTATCTCGGACACAGGGTGCGAAAATCTGAATGTACATACAGCCAACGGCAAAGTTGAACTCAGCAGCTGTAACGGAAGTGTCTGTAAAGTAAAAACGAGCAACAGCCGGATTACGGCACAGAACTGTACATTTCCGAACGGTATTGACCTGCATACCGACAATGGATCAATCAATGCAGACGGGATAACAGCTGACACGATTGTTTTCAAGACGAACAATGCTTCAATAAATGCTTCCGTTTCCGGTGACGCACGCAGCTATGCAATACACAGTCATACGAGCAACGGACAGAATAATCTTCCGGCGGACTGGACTTTTCCGGGGCAGACAAAACATCTCTCGGCAGAAACAAGCAATGCGCATATTGCCGTGCAGTTTACAAGTACAGAGACAAAGTAATGTGTTCCGGAGCGCTCCGTCATCCTGGTCATCAGGGACGGCACGCTCCACCCCTGAATATTCCGGCCGCGGGGTACAGGTTCTATTCCTTTGTCGTATCAGGATTTCAGGTATTATCAAAAACTTCGTTAATGGAATGCTGAATAGTATACAGCAGATCCGTGCGTAACTTTTCTTTTGAAAAAAAAGTAAGAGCATCCCTGTCAAAAAGGTCAAGTTCATCAATTCCAAATGCATCTGCTATACGTCCGAGCATTTTGAGTGAAGGAAAATTTTTCCCTCCTTCAATGAGGGCTATATAATTAGCAGACACTCCTGATAATTCCGCAAGTTTTTCCTGAGACATACCCTTCTGTTTACGACAACGCTTCATATTATTCGAGAGACACTGCTGAAGTTTGTTCATTCTTTCCCCAGGCTATAACTGAAATAGTGACATAATAATTTTCCTATAAATGATACTGATTGACCATTGAATTACAATGTGATATTTTTAAAAAATCACATTGTAATTTATAAATTGTTTTACCGCTTTGTCTTTTAAATAACATTACAACAAGTAACTATAGGGAAGGGTTATGGAAAAAACGAAAAACAGGAAACTGGTTGTTTTTTTTCTGCTTACGCTGGGGCTGGTTATGTGTGCGCTGAGCGCACTCCAGACACTTATCATAGCATACAGGACTAGAAAATCAGTCGAAAAAAGTTATCTGGAGGACTGCAGGGAAATAACAAATGCCTATCAGACTGCAGTGTCGAATAAAATTACAGATTACCTGAATCAGATGTACAGATATATTTCTGCAGATGTTGTGCAAACAGGAGACGAAGGGCAGATTGTCAGCTGGCTCAAAAGCCACGCCTCAACGAGGAACCCTGACTTCGACTATATTCTTTACTGCGGCCCGGACGGCATTATCTACACGGATATAGGTACAACGGCGGACATAAAGGACCGCCCGTATTATAAGGCAATCATGGAAGAAGGAAAGGATGAATATATTGACAATCCTGTTTTCTCCAGAACAACAGGGAAACCCGTTATTCATGTTACCCGCGCTGCTAAAGTTAACGGAAAGACAATCGGTTTTTTTGCTGGCATTGTTTCGGTCGACACAATCCAAAAACTGGTAAGCAGCATAAAGCTCGGAACTGACGGAAGTGCCATGCTGTTGTCCGGTGACGGCACAATTATTGCCCATCAGGATGCAGCGTTTGTTATGAAGACAAATCTGCTCACAGATATGAATGAACAGGAACAGGCTGAACTGTCAAAACTTGCTCATGAAATGACGTCCGGAAAAACAGGAACGGACAGGCTGAGAGGCCTGAGCGGAATACAGGAATATGTTGTATACGGGCCTGTTGCCCGCACATTATGGAGCTTCGCATTTGTTGTGGCGGACAAACAAGTACATGAAACAGCCGACGTACTGGCACGCATAACTGCAATAACGGCAGTCGTTATTCTCTCAGTTCTGCTCCTGCTCGCAGGCCTTATCATCGTCAGGGCGCTGAAGCCGCTGCGTGTTGTAAAGGAAACTATTACAGGAATAGCATCCGGCAGCGCCGACCTTACAAAAAGGATAGAAATCACTTCAACTAATGAAATCGGGGCTATGGTTGCAGGCTTCAATCTTTTTACTGAAAAGCTGCAGGCTATCATAACGGAATTAAAAAAGCTCAAAGATGAGCTTACTGATTCAGGGAAGGCGCTGGAAGAGGGAGTGAGCGATACATCGGCGGCCATTACACAAATCAGTTCAGGTATAGACGAAATGGGAAATCACATTTCAGGACAGGCTGCCGGAGTCCTGGAAACTGCAGGTGCAGTTAATGAAATTGCATCAAACATTGAATCTTTGGAACATATGGTCGAACTCCAGGCATCGGGAGTTACGGAAGCGTCCGCTGCTGTTGAAGAGATGATAGGCAACATAACATCAGTCAATATTTCCGTAGAAAAAATGGCCGAATCATTTCTGGTACTAAGCAAAAATGCACAGGAAGGCAATTCCCGGCAGGAAGATGTAAATAACCGCATTGCCAGGATAGAAAGCGAGTCTGAAATGCTGCAGGAAGCAAATTCCGTTATTGCCGGTATTGCGGAACAGACAAATCTGCTTGCAATGAACGCAGCAATTGAGGCAGCACATGCAGGTGAAGCCGGAAAAGGATTCAGTGTTGTAGCAGGAGAAATCAGGACATTATCTGAAACAGCAACTGTACAGTCAAAAAAAATAGGCGAACAGCTTAAAGAAATTAAAAATTCTATCGGAGGTGTCGTTTCTGCTTCTGCCGCTTCAGGTACAGCTTTTGGTTCCGTTATGACGGAAATAAAAAGTACCGGGCAACTTGTAGGACAAATAAAAGATGCAATGCAGCAGCAGAATGAAGGTTCCAAACAGATTATGCTTGCCCTGCACAGCATGAACGACAGTACTGCAGAAGTAAAAAGCGCGTCAGGAGAAATGGCCGCAGGTAATAAAGCCATTCTGGAAGAAGTAAAAAATCTGCAGAATTCGGCTGCCGATATGACCGGCAATATGCATGAAATGAAAATCAGCGCCGACAAAATAAGCAGCACCGGGCTTGAATTAACACAAATCGCAAAAAAAGTCGACGAATCTATTCAGAACATCGGTGTTCAGATAGATCTCTTCAGAGTCTGACGGTACTAATTAATCAGGTACCTTATTAACTTGACAAATAAACAACACTCCTGTATATTATTAGGTACCAGACAATAAGGCACCTAATAATATACAGGAGGTATTATATGAATGCACAGGAATCACTTGATATGCTGTTTTACACAGCGACCCGTCTGCTTGCACGGAAAAGTATGCAGCAGCGGTATGAATCGGTATATTACGGCCGTCATTTCTCGGGCAGTCCGGGACAGCGCCGGATACTTGCCCTGCTCCGGCTCAAGAGCCCGGTTTCACAGAAAGAACTTCTGGAAGTATGCGGAATAAGACCCGCATCATTAAGCGAACTGCTTAATAAAATGGAAAATGCAGGATATATCACCCGTACGAAAGATGAAACTGACAAACGTTCGGTCCTGGTTTCGCTCACAGAGGCAGGACGAAAGGCTGCTGACGAATGGGATAACGAATCTTCAAATGACAGTTCCGGCTCATTTGACTGCCTGACTCAGGAGGAAAGAGAACAGCTTTCTGTAATCCTGAAAAAGCTGATTTCAGACTGGAACCCTGACGGAGGCGACAGGTACGACAGGATGAACAGGCACCACGGTCACGGACGTTTTCACGGATTTCGCTTTGATGATGAGGAAGATTCATCGTTATGATACGTACAGATGAGCAGTACAAACGGCTGCAGAAAGGACTGAAGACCGGTGTTGCAGGGATTGTGCTGAACAGTCTCCTTGCTTTGGGAAAACTCACAGCAGGCTGTCTGTACGGGAGTGTTGCGATCCTCACCGACGGTGTCAACAATCTTACCGACGCGGGAACGTCTGCCGTGGCTGTTGCAGGTTTTGCAGTCTCACTCAAAAAACCTGATGAAGCGCATCCTGCGGGATACTCAAGGATGGAGTATATCTGCGGCCTGCTTGTTTCATGTATCCTGTGTGTGTCAGCAGTATCTCTCATGAAATCTGCTGTCGTACACTGCATTGCCGGTTTCCGCTCCGGGTACGCAGCGGTTGTCCCCTCTCCTCTGCTTGCAGCAATCCTAGCAAGCAGCCTTGTCAAGTTGTTCCTTGCAGGTTTCTCATCCGCAGCGAACGCATATGTGCAGTCGGATCTGCTCAAAGGCATTGCCACAGACAGTCTCATAGACTGCGGAATGACAGCAGCGACAGTTATTGCAGTATTTCTTTCACCAGTCGTGATGATCCCGCTTGATCCGCTGGTATGCATTCCCGGAGCCGTGTACATCGGATATACCGGTGCAAAGATGGCACTTGAAAATATCAGAAAACTATTGTAGGAGCAGAAAATGTATATAACACCTGCAAAAAAGAAATATCTGACAGCAATAGAACGGCTTCAGAATACAGCAGAAGGATTAAAGGCAGTTACCCTTGCACAATATCTTGGCGTAAGTAAACCGAGTGTTTCGATTATGCTCCGGCAGCTTGAAAAGGACGGTCTTGTCTGCATATCTATAACCGAAGGAAACCGAGTCCCGCACCTTTCGGCAGCGGGGGAAAATGCCGTCCATCAGATTGAAAAACACTGCCGCGTGCTTGAAAAGATGCTCCGCTTTTTCGGCGTGCCGGCAGCATCTGCCAAAAAGGATGCCCTTTCGCTTGAGCCGTACCTGAGCGATGAAGCGTATGCTTCGCTGACAATACAGTAAGGCGGCAAAATGCCATAATTAAAAGTTATCGGTTCCAATAGAAATAAAGATTTTGCTTATATCATAATAATCATTTATTGTACCTGCATGAAAACAGCAGTAATCGGCTTTCCGCGCATAGGAAAAGCACGCGAACTTAAATTTGCAGTTGAAAAATATTTTGCAGGGATGCAGGATACAGTAGAACTTGAAAAGACAGCAGCGGAAATACGCGCATACGGCTGGAACAGACAGCGCGATGCCGGTATCGGTTTTATTCCTTCAAATGATTTTTCTCTTTATGACAACATGCTCGATACGGCGATGATGCTCGGCGCTGTTCCTGAGCGCTATGCATCGCTCGGTCTGTCAGAAACCGGCACCTATTTTGCAATGGCACGCGGTTTTCAGGGCAGCCAGGGCGACGTAAAAGCGCTTGCCATGAAAAAATGGTTCAACACAAATTATCATTACCTCGTACCGGAACTTGATGCCGGTATGAATTTCCGGTGCGACTCAGAACACAGCAAAGCGCTCCATGAATACAGGGAGGCGAAAACACTCGGAATTGAAACAGTGCCTGTACTTATCGGCCCGTATACATTTCTTCAGCTTGCCCGGTATACCGGAAAGTCAAGCCGGAATGATTTTGCAGCTGCAGCAGCCGATGCGTACTGTTCGCTTATCGCGACGCTTGCCCCGGCCGGTGCCGCATGGATTCAGCTTGCAGAACCTGCCCTCGTACTCGATATGATTCCTGATGACTGCGCATTTTTTGATTCAATCTACAAAACACTGCTTGCAGAAGTACACAGAGAATCAGGAGTCCGTGTGCTGCTTCAGACCTATTTCGGAGATGTCCGCGACTGCTGGAATGCTATCTGCGGACTCGGCTTTGACGGTATAGGAATTGACTTTATAGAAGGAAAATCAAATGCAGCACTTTTGCGGCAGGCCTTTCCGCAGGAAACGTATCTTTTTGCAGGCATTGTCAATGGAAAGAATATCTGGCGTACCGATTATACAAAGACGCTGGAACTGGTAAAAGGACTTACCAGGATTGTTCCAGAAGACCGCCTCGTACTGAACACTTCGTGTCCGCTGCTGCACGTTCCCTACACGACTGCATCGGAAAGAGAAAAAGGACGTGACGCACTCTGCCACTTTTCATTTGCCGAAGAAAAACTCGGTGAACTGCGGGATATAAAAGCAGTCCTTGAAGACACTGATACAGGAAGGACGGCACTTGCCGAAAACAGGAAATTATTCAGCGTCCCGCGTACGGCTCCTGACGCTGCTGTATGCAACTCTGTAAACAGTCTTGCACCAGCCGATTTTGAAAGGAAACCTGCATTTGCGGAACGAGAGCTGATTCAGAAAAAGGAATTCGGCCTGCCCCTTCTGCCGACGACGACAATCGGCTCGTTTCCTCAGACAAAAGAAGTACGGGCAAACCGCGCATCATTTAAAAAAGGCAGCATCGGAAGAGAGCACTATATACAGTTCAACAGAGAAAAGATTGCAGAGTGCATTGCACTTCAGGAAAAACTCGGACTCGACGTACTTGTGCACGGGGAATTTGAACGCAACGATATGGTCGAATATTTCGGCGACCATCTTGACGGGTATGTGTTTACCGAAAACGGATGGGTGCAGTCGTATGGTACGCGCTGTGTAAAACCGCCTGTCATCTGGGGCGATATCTCGCGGCGTGAACCTATTACGATTCCGTGGTCTGTCTATGCACAAAGCTGCACGAAAAAGCCCGTTAAAGGAATGCTCACCGGGCCGGTAACGATTCTCAACTGGTCCTTTCCCCGGGACGATATCAGCCTGAAGGAACAAGCTTTCCAGATTGCGTTTGCAATCCGTGCAGAAGTACTCGATCTTGAAAAGAACGGTATCCGCATCATCCAGATTGATGAAGCCGCTCTCCGCGAAAAACTGCCGCTCCGCAAAGCTGACCGGCACACGGATTATCTTGACTGGGCAGTGCCCGCGTTCCGCCTGGTGCACTCGGGAGTTAAACCTGAAACGCAGATACATACGCACATGTGTTACAGCGAGTTCAACGACATCATCGCCGACATCGATGCAATGGATGCAGATGTCATTACGTTTGAAGCATCCCGTTCTGATTTAACGATACTTGATGCGCTCAACAAGGCCTGTTTCCGCACGGAAGTCGGGCCGGGAGTGTATGACATCCATTCACCGCGCATTCCGTCAGTCGAAGAAATTGCAGACGCACTCAGAAAGATGCTGCAGAAAATCCCTGCGGAGAAATTATGGGTAAATCCGGACTGCGGCCTTAAAACGAGGGGCGAAAAGGAAACGGCTGCAAGCCTTGCGAATCTCGTCGCCGCGGCACAGCAGATCCGCAGGGAACTGCTGCAGCACGAATAACCGCGCAGTAAAAAACGGATTAGTAATCCATCCACACTGATAATGGAGCAGCTCATGCACACTATATTTTCATGTGAAGTATTCCCGCCGAAAAAAACAATGGGAATAGACACCATTTACAAAACGCTTGACGACTTGAAAGATATCAAGCCCGACTTTATCAGCGTAACATACGGTGCGGGAGGAAGCGCGGACAGCGGCGCTACACTCGCAATTGCAGAACGCATCAGAAGCGTCTGCGGAGTGGAAGCTGTCGTCCACCTGCCGTGTCTGTACATGAGCCGGGCAAAGGCGGAAGACATACTTCACAAGCTGCGGGCAGCGGGAATCGGCAGCATACTGGCGCTGCGGGGAGATATTCAATCCGGCCCGCAGCCGCCGCATATGCCGGAAGCAAAACCGACGGGAGACTTTCAGCATGCAGACGACCTCGTTTCGTTCATCAGGGAATTCGACGAACGGCAGCATGACGGAAAACAGTTTACGCTGTTCGGTGCGTGTTATCCGGAAAAGCATCCGGAATCGCCTGATGTCATTTCGGATATACACGCGCTCAAAGCTAAAGTTGATGCGGGTGTGTCGCGCCTTATTTCGCAGCTTTTTTTTGACAACGATGCATTTTACCGCTTTCTCGAACGCGCGCATCTTGCTTCAATCGAGGTTCCTGTTGAAGCAGGTATTATGCCGGTAATTAACAAAAAACAAATCGAACATATGACGGCTGTCTGCGGTGCATCGATGCCTGAAAAATTCATAAAAATACTCGATAAATACGGAGATTCACCAGAGGCTCTCCGGGACGCGGGTATTGCATATGCTGTAGATCAGATTGCAGATCTGGTGACACAGGGCGTCGACGGAATCCATTTGTATACGATGAACAATGCATATGTTGCGCAGCGTATAAACGATGCAGTACGCAGTCTTTTCTGAAGTGAAACATGTACGATAACGGCATATACATAGTACTACTTTCGATTGTATAAACCCTGTAAATGAGTTGAACCATTGTTCGTTCCGGCTCCGCGGCAATTGAACTTCTCCCGGCGTATCACTGGCCTTACGCCAGTGCGTCACTGATAAATAATCAGCGCATCACTTGCGCGCAGAGTGTAAATCAGTGATGAGCTGGCCGCTTGTCGCTGATGTGTTCTCTATTTATCAGTGATAAAGCGGCCGGAAACAACAAAGGTAAAAGTCAAATCATGCACACTTCCAGCTCATTACAAGCAGAGAAATACTGCAACTAGGACAATAAAGAACATCCGTAACCGCTTATACACAGCTTCAGTTCCCTGACATAGGTCTGTGCACACTGGCTCAGCGCCGTCCGGCTGTTCGTAATGTAACCGACAGTCATGCTGTCAGCGACATCGAGAGGAACAGATACAATCTGGGAGCCGTTCAAATCACTTGTCACAATTCCGCTCGAAATTGTATAGCCGTCGATACCGATAATAAGATTGAAAAGCGTTCCCCTGTCGCTTACATGGACGCTTTTCCTGTGAGCGGCAGTGCTTTGCATTTCCTCCGAAAAATAAAATGAATTAAAGTCACCCTGTTCAAATGACAGGTACGGATACGGTTCAAGGTCTTCAAACGTTACCGATTTTTTTCCCGCCAGTCCGCATGCCGCACTCACGAAAACATGGGGAGAGGCCGTAAAGAGCGGGATAAATTCAAGACAGCTCTCCTTCAGAAGCTTTGAAAGTACTTTTTTATTAAAATCGTTAAGATAAATAATTCCTATTTCGCTTTTCATATTCCGTACGTCGTCGATAATTTCATACGTGCGTGTCTCACGGAGCGTGTATTCATATTCATCGGAATCTGTCTGCCTGATGAGATTACAAAAAGCGTTTACGGCAAACGCATAATGCTGCGTTGAAACGGAACAAAGCTGGCGGACCGGTTTTTTGTGCATATAACGCTGCTCCAGAAGATCTGCCTGCTCCACTACCTGCCGGGCATACGACAGGAATTCCGCGCCTTCAGGTGTAAGCGAAATACCTTTCGTATTGCGGCTGAAAATTTCTATGCCGAGTTCATTTTCAAGTTCCTTCACGGAATTGGACAGTGCCGGCTGCGAAATATAAATATTTCTTGCGGCTTCGGTAATAGAACGGCATTCGACTATTTTAATAATATATTTCAGCTGCTGTAATGTCATGGGAATAAGCCTATATGCGGCAGCGGATAATGTCAACGGTAAAACGTTCTGCCGGTTATGCGATTCCTGCATCATTGACTTTCCGCGTCTCCGATAGTACCATCAGTTTTATGTACAAAAACTTGTTATGTGTCGCCGCCGGAGGAGCGCTCGGTTCTTTACTGAGGTACGGCATCAGCATGGTTCCGGTAAAAATGGATTTCCCCTTTCAGACTTTCGTTACAAACATTGCAGGTGCTCTTCTCATCGGTTTTATTACGGCTTTTGCCGTCCTTCAGGCTGAACAGTCCGGCAGCGGTATTCCGGTTCATCTGCTGCTTCTGCTTAAAACAGGATTCTGCGGCGGATTTACCACGTTTTCAACATTTTCGCTCGAAACGCTTACACTGTTTGAAAAGGGGCATGGGATAACCGGAACTGTGTACGCATTACTCAGTCTTGCCGCCGGCATAGGTGCGGTACTGCTCGGTGAATTTATTGCGGAACTTGTACATAACTAAGAGCATGCAGAATGCTGCGCTTTGTTAATCTGCCGCATTCTGCAAAAACTGCCTCCGGTACGATAACCGTGTACCGGAGGCAGACATCCTGAATGATTTTTACAGCTGCAGTTTTAACTGCTACGGCTGTTCCTTCCTTTGAATCTTTTCCTGAATTATTTGCAGCATGCTGTCGAACGGCATACCGTTCTGCTGCACGCCGGTTCTGATACGGCAGCTCACCGTTCCTTCATCCTGCTCTTTCGCGCCGAGAATAAACATGTACGGAATTTTCTGTTCCTGTGCAGTTTTTATTTTCTGCTTCATGTTGTCATCTCCCGTATCAATATCAGCCCTGATGCCGGCAGCACGCAGTTTCTGCCAGACAGAACGCGCATACGGAATAAAATCGGGAGCAACAGGAATAACCTGTACCTGAGAAGGGCACAGCCAGACAGGATATATACCGCCGTAATTTTCAATCATGACGCCGAAGAAACGCTCAAGCGAACCAAGCAGCGCCCGGTGAACCATGTACGGCTGCTTTTCCGTACCATCCCTGTCGGTATACGTTAAGTGGAACCGCTCCGGCAGATTAAAATCGAACTGAATCGTAGAAAGCTGCCATTGACGTCCGAGTGAGTCCTTTACCTTCAGATCTATTTTCGGCCCGTAGAATGCACCGCCTCCTTCGTCAACCTGATACGCAAGTCCCGCACGTACAATAGCCCTGCGGAGCGCTTCTGTCGCAGCATCCCATTTCTCCGCGGCTCCGACACTTTTTCCTTCCGGCCGTGTGGACAGATAGGCGCTGACATCGGTAAAATCGAACGATTTGAGCATGTACAGGCTGAATCTGAGCACTTCCGATATTTCATCGTCCATCTGCTCCGGCGTACAGAAAATATGAGCATCGTCCTGCGTAAAGCCCCGTACCCGCGTAAGTCCGTGCAGCGTTCCTGATTTTTCGTAGCGGTACACTGTCCCCAGTTCAGCCCACCGGAACGGAAGGTCCCGGTACGACCGCCTGCTGTTCTTGTAAATCATAATATGGAACGGGCAGTTCATCGGTTTGATGTAATAATCAGTGTTGTCCATTTCCATCGGATTGTACATCGATTCCTTGTAGAACCCGAGATGGCCGGACGTCTCCCAGAGCCAGCTCTTTCCTACATGTGGCGTAAAAACTATTTCATACCCGTTTTTATAGTGCTCCTCACGCCAGAAATTCTCAATTGCAACGCGCATCCTCCCTCCCTTAGGATGCCAGTAGCAAAGTCCGGGGCCTGCATCCTCATGGAGCGAAAACAAATCCTGTTCCCTGCCGATAAGCCGGTGATCGCGCTTTTTCAGTTCCTCCAGCCGGTCAAGGTACGCGTTCAGCTGCTTCCCGTCGTTGAACGCAGCTGCCGTAATACGCTGAAGCATCGGACGGTTCTCGTCTCCTTTCCAGTACGCGCCGGAAACGGACAGAAGCCTGAATCCCCGTTCATTCAGACGTCCGGTCGATTCAACATACGGCCCGCTGTACACATCCGGAAAATTTCCTGTGCTGCAGACTGTAACGGACATACCCTCTTCCGTCCCGTCTACAAGCTCCGTCTTGTACGGCTCGTTCCGGAACAGCTCAAGGGCTTCTGCACGGGATATTTTGTTCAGCACGAACGGAATATCCTGCCTGATAATGCGCTGCATTTCGGCCTCTATCGACGGAAAATCACCTTCGGTAAGATTCCGTGGCAATTCAAAGTCGAAGCAGAAACCGTCGCCAGTAGAACCACCGGAGGCGGATTTTGCATCCGGATACAGATGCTGTACGGCGGCAGCCATAACATGTGCCAGGGAATGACGCATACGCATCAGCTTTTCCTCTTTTTCCCTGTCTTTTAATGAAAGTTCTTCAGCCATAATTTGTACCTCTTATGGTGAAAAGAAATGTAAAGGACGAAGCTGCACACTGCAACCCCGCGGTACCACCTTTTTTCGCAGGAGAAAGTGTTTACTCACCTGCGCACTTGGCTCCCCCTTGTCGCGGGGTAACGGCACAGTCTACTTTGTATCTGCGGATAGAATCATGATTCCTGGTACATTTCGGTGTGCGGCTCGGGAGTGGTTTTCGGACGGCAGATGCCGCCGGCAGAGTGCCGTTTCCATGCGGTAAATTTCTCTCAGCCTGAGCATAAATGCTTCCGGAAATTTTCTCTGTACCGCAGAGGGGAACCTACTTGTCTCCGTCTCAGCTTTGAAAAGACGGTACCTGTTTTTCTGCAGGATGTCAATATTCCGCTGAACTTTTTTCCGGCACAAAAAGTCTCGGGCATCGTATGCTTATTTTTATGCTGACAGTGCGTCTTGTTTTACTAACCTTTACGGGTTATACTACTATATCGAAAAGTTCTATAATAATATCAGGAGAGACTCTTGGTATTATTAATTTTGAACTATTAAGGAGATATTACCTTATGAAGAATTTCTCTTCCGAAAAGAAAACTGCGGAAAAAAAGAGAAAAAGTATAATTGTACAATTCTCTGTACGGCTGGGAACTATAATCACGGTGCTGCTTGTTACATTGGGAGTATTGTCATATCTTTCTGTTGCAAAAGGGTCTGAAAAAAGTCTTTCCAATAATATAAAAGGGATGGTTCCTGTATATGCAGACACAATCAATTCATGGAACCAGCAGTTTATTCGTGAAATGCATTTGTATACAGAATCGGATTTCGTAAAAGAAGGTGATATAGATGGAATCGTTGCATGGATACGGAAAAATCAGGACAGGCGATCTGCCGATTTCAGCAGCATTTTTTTCTGCAATATGGCCGGAATGTCGATGAGTGATTCAGGACAGTATGTAGATTTGGCAGACCGCGCCTACGTAAAAGAAATGCAGAAAGAAGGAACTGATTTATGCGTCAGCGATCCAGTCAAATCAAGGCTTGACAATTCACTTATTTATATTGTATGTTCCGCGGCCTATGACTCAAATCATAAAAAGCTTGGTTTTTTTGGAGGAGTTGTAACACTTGAACATCTGCAGGAAATTGTGGAAACAGTCAAAGTCGGAACAAACGGCTATCTTTCCATAATCGGAGGTGATGGCACCTGCCTTGCGGATCCTGACAAAGAACTTATCATGAAAAATCTGAACAAAAGTCCGGATCCTGGGATACTCAGGGTGTTGGCAAGAATAAAGACCAGGGAATCAGGAACAGAATTTATTGTAAATTCTACCGGAGAAAGGTCTTATGGATTCTTCGGCCCTATAAAGAATACCTCATGGTCTATTGTCGCGGTTGTTCCTGAAAAAGAAGTAAATGCAACTGCAACCGAACTGGGAAAGACACTTGCCATTCTCTGCGTCGTTTTTGTCACCATACTTATTCTGATAACAGCATTAACCGTCCTGAATATGATAAAACCGCTCAAAGGTGTCGAAAAATCAATACAGGGTATAGCAACGGGAAATGCGGATCTGACCCGGCGTCTTGACAGGACAGTTAACAATGAAATCGGCTCGATTGTAAACGGGTTTAACCAGTTTATCGAAAAACTTCAGAATATTATGACCGACCTCAAAAAATCGAAAGATGATCTTTCATCAAGCGGAGGTATACTTCAGACGAGTATAGAGGGAACGTCAAGCGCTATAATGCAGATATTATCCGATATCGACAGTGTCAAAAAAGAAATAACGAGCCAGTCGGCAAGCGTTGAAGAAACTGCCGGTGCGGTAACCGAAATTTCACAGAATATCGTCTCCCTTGAAAAAATGATTGAAAATCAGGCAAGCGGAATTTCCCAGGCATCTGCTGCGGTAGAACAGATGATCGGAAATATCGGCAGCGTTAATAAATCCGTTGAGCAGATGGCACAGTCTTTCACGTCGCTCGAAGAGCGTTCCAGGGACGGCATGACGAAACAGGAACGGGTAAGCGAACAGATAGAACTTATTTCAAGCCAGTCGGAAATGCTGGAAGACGCAAATGCCGCAATTGCAAGTATTGCAAGCCAGACAAACCTGCTCGCAATGAATGCTGCAATCGAAGCTGCCCACGCAGGTGAAGCTGGAAAAGGATTCAGCGTTGTCGCCGACGAAATCAGAAAACTTTCGGAAACGTCTACCGCACAATCGAAAACGATCGGAGATGAACTGAAAAAAATACAGAGTTCGATCGGAACTGTCGTGTCAGCATCTGCGGAAACTACAAATGCATTCGGGTCCGTTTCCGAAAACATAAAAGAAACTGATACACTTGTCATGCAGATTAAAAACGCGATGGAAGAACAGCTGTCCGGTTCAAAGCAGATCGGCGATGCGCTCCACATGATGAACGACAGTACTGCGGAAGTACGTACAGCTTCGTCGGAAATGAGTGCCGGACAGAAGGCTATACTTGATGAGGTGAAGCGTCTTCAGGATGCAACGTCGTCAATGAAAGAAAAAGTAGCGGAGATGGAAACCGGAGCACACAAGATAAACGAAACAGGAACGGCGCTTCACGGTATATCAAAAAATGTAAACGATACGATTGTGAGGATCGGTAATCAGATCGATCAATTCAAAGTATAAATCCAGCTGCTGCCGGCAGAAAAATTTATCCGGGAAAGGCTGCCATAATCAATACTCTTCCCTGATTATGACTGACCAGTTTTTCCCGGGATATGAATTGTATCCGTTTGTATGGGCATAGCCGTATACAGTAAACGCTGTACCGGCATTTTTTATGTAACAGTATCCGTAAGGGGTACCTGATAAAATCTGCTGGAATGCTTCTGTCGACGAAAGATTTCTTTTTAGAATATCAGCTTTGTTGCGGGATGCTATAACTGCACCTTCGCTATTTACAACGCAGATTTCCCCATGTGCGGAAATTTTTGACATATCCACGATATTCAGAATATACTGCCAGTTGAACCTTGTTGACAGAACGCCAGCCACGCTGCCGTCAGGAGCAATAACAGGACATGTATACGCAACTGCCCACGTTTTTCTTGACGCCGAATAATACATGTCTGAATATACTGTCTTTCTTTCCGCACAAACAGATTTGAACCATTCTTTATTTGAAAAATTCGCACCCCGCAGTTCTTTACGGATTCCGGCGCAGATAACATTGCCGTTTATATCGGTGAGAATGGCATCATGATATACTTCATAAATTTTTACCATGCGCTCAAGAACATTTTCCGCACTTTTGTACGTTCCTTCGGACGGATTGGTGCATGCTTCTATTATCCTGCTGAATGATGCCCATGCCTGGACATCGCAGTACCGTTCAAACAGGTTTCTGTCTATTTTGTCGATGATGTCGAATGCAACATCAGCAGTACGAATCCCGATGAGATCGTACATTTTCTTCTCAATGTGATCCACGACAACATTGCACGTTTTACTGCCGGCATCATTTTTTTCCGAAATATTCCGTATTTCTTCTGATATTACTTTAAATCCGCTGCCGGCCTGCCCTGCCCTTGCGGCTTCTATTGCAGAATTGAATGATAAAACCCGGATATTCTGGGACTGATTGTATATATCGTCAAGTGAATGCCGGAGTGTTTTGTAATCGCCCATCAGTTTATTAAAAACGGAATTTAATTCTTCAGTCTGATTTTTTTTCTGCATATATCATCCTTTTATGAAAACCATACAAGCTGCAATGGATAATCAGCATTCCATAACGCGGCGTCAGTATAACGTAAAAAAAAAACGAAGACAATATTTTTCTGCTTATTTTTGGAGTTTTTAAACATTTTCCTGAAATATACAATTACCAGACAATGAGGTTCCCTCCGTATGTCAAGCCGGCTCCGAAACCCAAGGTTATAATGATGTCACCTTTTTCCAGTCCTCCTGACCGGGCAAGTTCATCAAGGGCAATCGGAACTGATGCTGCAGACGTATTCGCATATTTTTCCATATTGAGAAAGAAGATATCAGTACTGATTCCCAGCCGTTTTGCTGCTGCTTCTATAATCCGCTTATTTGCCTGGTGAGGTATAATCCTTTTAACATTTTCTATCGAAATGCCGTCCCGTTCAAGCAGGCGCTGTATAGTCCGGGTAACGGCATTTACGGCAAAAAGATACACCGCATGCCCGTCCATTTCGATATAAGGCGGTTTCCCGACTGTTTCACCGGAAATAAATGGTGCGCGAGTGCCGCCCCTGCGGACAATCAGTTTATCTGCGCCTGTTCCATCAGCTCCGAGGATGGAACGGATAACACCACTGCACTGCACTCCCTGTGCCTCCCCCTGCGTCAATTCAAGGACAACTGCGCCTGCACCGTCACCGAACAAAATGCAGGTATTGCGGTCGGTCCAGTCTGTGAGGCGGGACAGTACTTCTGTCCCGATAACGAGTGCCCTTTTTCTTCCGCCGGCAGCCATCATGCAGACAGCAGTATCGAGTGCATATACAAAACCTGAGCAGCCGGCAGTGATATCGAATGCGGCAGCATTCTGCGCACCAATCCGATCCTGTACTATACAGGCGACGGAAGGGAAGCCGACATAATCAGGTGAAGCGGTTGCAACCACAATAAGCTCTATACTTTCGGCCGCATAATCGGGATGCTCAGGATTGACTGCTTTCAGTGCATTCATCGCAGCCTGACAGGCAAGATCACTTGCCGCTTCATCAGCGCGGGCAATATGACGCGATTCTATGCCGGTGTGGGAGAGAATCCATTCATCAGATGTATCAACTATTCTGGAAAGGTCATCATTGGTCAGTGTCTTTTCCGGCACATAGCTCCCTGTTGCGGTTATTTCGACAGCCATATACGCCTCCTGTAAAAAATATACAGGCACACTATAACAGAATTAAAAAAATAATGTCAATATGACAATATCTGTTATTATGTCATATACATTCAGGGATAGAGATATACATCTGCCGGAGGATCAGCTTTTTCAATATGTGTACAGACAATCTGCGGTTCAGGCTGACCCTGAAAATCACCCTGCTTCAGTATTCCTGTAACGGTTACCCAGGAACCGTCGTGTATGAGGGCCGCGAAAGGGCCGTTCGTGTCATAGCTGCAGGTAAAGCCTATAAGAGAAAGATCGGCAACGCAGCATGTCATAAGTTCCCGGGAAGGGCAAAACATACCTGGACCGAACACGGCAGGATCGGTCACGACGCAGCCCTTCATTGTAATAGTCCAACCGGTATACAACGATGTATGCTCCTCTATCTCCTGTATCCAGCCGGCACCTTCAGTATCGCTTATGCATATGCGCTTTTCATCGGGATAATATCCGCCGAGAGTCTGTCCCGATGCAGTTGTTAAGGTATGAGGCAGCGTCTGTATCTTATTCACCGACGTTTCCATTCCGGCACCATCCTGGAGAGGAGCCTCATCCTGCGCCTCACTGCCTGACGGTGACGTGCCTCCGGGATATCGCTGTATCTGCGAATTCAGTTCGTTCTCTGTTATAGTCCCGTTTTTCGCTGCAGGAGTATGTGTATTCCTCTGTGCACCTGCCTTTCTGTACTGAAAAACAGCAAGGCTGACACACAGCGCAAGACAGTAAAAAATCAGCAGCCTGAAATGATATACCGTTTCAGGAGTCTCCTGTTCCTGAGGCTGCTGATTCTCTGCACTGGAAAAAAAAGCAGATACTTTCTGCATTCCCCAGCAGATACATATAATACCCGTGCCTGCAATAAACGGTTTCAGCCGGTGAACAACGAAAAATCTGGTGATATTCTGCGCCACAATACCTACAAGGAGTATGCCAAGCCAGAGAAAAAGGCCAGCTTCTATAAAATCCGCCGTAAACCGTACTTTTTTTGTTTTCATAAGATTTTAACTCCCGTGCAGCATAACGCAAATGCAGCCATAACGAACAGGCAGACACAAAATGTCGTACCTGCCATACGGCCTGCCATTTTCGGGGAGCACATTCCTCCCAGCAGAATGGTATTTTTAATATCCATCATGGGGCCGAAAACGAGAAAGGCAAGCTGGGCGGAAGGAGCAAAACTTTTACCAATAACAGAACAAATGACTGCATCCGAGGTAGAACAAAGTGAAAGGCAGTATGCCAGTATCATCATCACCAGTACGGAAAAAATCACGCCGCAGTTTCCTGAGAAAAATGATACTCTGTGGAAAGAACTGCTTATGCTGCCGCTCAGAACCTGAAACAGCGTTGCAATTGCTATACCGATTGTCTGCCAGCTGCCTGCTTCTATAAATTCCTCCCTGCTGTAGGAAAGGACAGCCGCACATTTTCCGGAAAATGATGTTCCGCTGCAGTACCCGCACTCCCCGCAGGATTCCGCAGAATCTGCTGCAGTTATAAAATCTGCAGCCTTTCTGCCTGTAAAAGTTGCAGCAGTAAGAACCGAACAAATCATTCCCAAAAAAGTGCGTGCAAAAACAATGCGGATATTTCCGCCGTATGCATACCAGGTAGACAGCATGACGACAGGATTGATAATCGGAGCCGCCGTTAAAAAAGCAACTGCGGCAGGCAGCGGTATTCCCTTTTTAGTGAGAGAGCGAAATACAGGAACAGATGCGCAATCGCAGACAGGCATAAAAAAGCCCCCCAGAATACCGAACCCGATTCCCAGAACGGGATTGCGGGGAAAGACTTTCTGAAGGAAACCGTCAGGAACAAAAACCTGTACGATTGACGAGAAGAGAATACCAAGTAAAAGAAATGGAACGGCTTCCAGCCACGTCCCGGTAAAGAGCGTACATGCGTGTAAAATTCCGGGCCTCCCGACTATTTGCAAGTAACTTGCATATTACTCAAGAAGACTGGTATATACAGGAAAAAAGAATTTGTCAACAGGATTATGACTGAAATAATGCTGCAATCCGGTATGAAAAGAGGTTCCGCCCTGCTCCTGTACTTTCTGATTCAATCAGCCTGCCAGTCTCCGGATCACGTATTCTGAAACATCCCCCGGAACCAAGTACCGGTTCGAGAAAACGCACATGTTCGCCGAGTACCATTCCCCGCTCATTTACGGGAGGATTAGTTCCCCACCGTTCGGGGTGACCGACAAGCCAGAGAATGGCGCCGCGGAATGACGGATCATTCCGTATCATCTCACGCAGCCGTACATCGTCCGCATGCATCTCCTGCACTGACCATGCAGAATCGACATGATACAGCCTCATAAAAGAATTGATTGTATTCACAACCACTGGAGGGTGCGTTCCGTAATTATTCCAGTGAATAGACCCGTCCCGATTCCTGCGGCCGGCGTCAATGTCATCACATACAAAAAAGTGTTCAGGATCAGTACCTTTCGGAATGATGTCCAGAATTGCATCCTCACTCAGGTTGCGTATGCCAATAATCGCAAGGGACAACCGTGTGAGTGCAATCTCACAGCTTAATAAATGCTTCTGGCGGTATCCGTCCATGTCAGATGCCAGAAATGCGGATACATCATCTTTCGTCCGTATGCTGCCCGTCACTCCCGTACTGCCTGCATCCCACTCCCTGCATATTTGCACTCTTGACCTGTCAGGAACGTTCCGGTAAAACCAGTGTGCATCATCTTCGGAAAAACAGACGCTTCCGTGAGTGACTGGCTGCCCCAGTTTTGACAGGGCGGAGTTCAACGCTTTCCCGTCAGCTCCCAGAGCGACAGAACGGAATACGTATGTTCCTCCTATAAACCCGACCCAGAAAACGGCAGTATCGCCATAACGGGGAGAATAAAACTGTCTGCCCCGATTCTTTCCTGTTTCATTAAGGATATATGCTCCTTCCGGCGTCGCATCAGCTGTTCCGGGGACACCGGTGGAACACGGGAGAATGCGTTCAAGCTCATCTTTTTTATAAATATACGTTTTCTGTGCTACAAGCGAAACACATACCGTCCATCCGGTATTATTTAAACCTCCGCAGACAGCTGGCGCAGCGGAAAAAATCAGTATGTATGCGGCTGTAAGTAAGAGTAGTACCTTTTTCATTCTTTTCTCATTACAATTCAAACAACCCTTTTTATAAAAAAGATACTGCACAGCATTACTTATTTCCGTGCAGTATCTTTTTTATAAAACATGTGCTTACGCAGACTTTTCAGAAAACAGGAATTTCTTCCATAATCAGCACTTGTGGCTGTCTCCGCATTCCTTTTCGTGTACGTGATTGTGGCATACAGAGCCGCTTGACACGAGTTTTCCTTCCAGATATGCCTTGACAGCACTTTCCGCATTCCCTGTGGCACCGGTAATGACTGCAATGTTTTTTTCGTTGAACAAATCTATGGCACCTGCGCCCATACCGCCGGAAATAATTACGGAAGCTCCCTTCTCTGCAAGAAATACCGGTAAAAAGCCTGGCTTGTGGCCGGGATTGGGAACAACTTCCTTTCCTTTTATCTGGTTATCCTCTGTCTGAAACAAAGTAAAACTTCCGCAATGTCCGAAATGTTCCGAAACATCCGCACCTTCACTAGCAACTGCAATAATTTTCATTCTATAACCTCCAAAAATATAACCTTTATTAAGGGCATCCCAAAAACCTGAAGTCTTTTGAGGTACCCCCTACTATACTTATCCCTGTATATACGTTTTGTAAAACGACTGCCACATATCAGTTACAGCCATGCCTGCCGGACTATGGGGATACATGTCAATAGATTTTCCTCTGTTCACCGCATATGGTACTGTTTTATCAAAAGGAATCTTCCCGATTACTGCAAGAGATTCCGCCCTGCAGTATGATTCCACGGCTTCCGTATTTTTCTGATTAACGTCGAATTTATTTATGCAGACAACACACGGAATTTTCAGGAAGGATATAAGTTCTACAAGCCTTTTCATATCGTGGAGTCCTGAAACAGTCGGCTCCGTCACAATTAAAACAATATCAGCTCCTGAAAGAGACGCCATCACAGGGCATCCCGTCCCGGGAGAACCGTCGGTTATGGTAAATCCGGCTTCCGGAGCATGTTCGGAAAGCTGTGTCTTTACCGCTGCCACGAGTTTTCCTGTAGTACCGCTTCCCGGATTCAACTGCGCCGTCGAAAAAACTGAGGTACGGTTCCGGTACAGCAGCAACCGTCCTGCAGGGCTGACGGCCATACGTATGGCCTGTTCCGGACAAAGCCTTTCGCAGACTGCACATCCCTCGCATTCGTATGGATCTACCATACCATTTGTAATTGCGCCGAAACGGCAGTGCGCTCCGCATAATCCGCAGCCGGTGCATTTTGAAGAATCAATGACAGCCTTGCCGAGCGCACTGTAATCTGTCGTCTGCATTTTCTTCATACCTTGTACGACAAGATGCAGATTAGGCGCATCTACATCGCAATCCGCGAATGCACGGCACCTGCTCAAACTGATAAATGCAGAAGCAACAGTCGTTTTCCCCGTTCCGCCCTTTCCGCTCAATACAAGAAGGTGTTTCATTTTTCCGCCTCCGATTCTATTGCTGCAAGCAGATGGCGGAAGAGTACACGATACTGTTCGTTTTCACGGACTGCAATTCTGCCCTCTGCATTCAGATTGCCCAGAGCTGAGTCAAAAGGAATACTTGCAAGAAGCGGAATACGGTGCTTTCTGCAGAACGTACGTACAGGGTTCCGGCCATGTATATCCTTATTGATAACTACTCCGCATTTCTTTTTGAACCGGATAACAAGCTCATAGACTGTTTCAAGATTATGCATTCCGAATAACGTCGGTTCTGCAACAAGCAGACAGAAATCTGCTGTACGGATGCTTTCCATAACGGTACATGCGCTTCCCGGCGGACAGTCTATGACGACAGTTCCCTCTTCAGGCAGCTTTTCCGCAAGCGCTTTAATCACGGGTACGCCTGAAGATTCTCCGGCATTAAGAGTACCGGAAAGAAAACTGACGGAACCGGATAATCCTTCACTGATTGTTCCGATTTCTTTTTTCCGTTCCGTCAAAGCTTTTTCAGGGCAGAACAGTACACAGCCTCCGCATGAATGGCACATTTCTTCAAAAACGAGTATGTTGTTCTTCACGCAGGCAAGTGCATGCCACGCACACACTTCTGTGCATTTTCTGCAGCCGGTACACATTCCCGCCTTAATTTCGGGAACGAGGACAGTTACAGGAGCATGCCGTACGCTCTCAGGTTTAAAAAACAAATGCCCGTCAGGTTCTTCGACGTCACAGTCGGCATACACCGCACGTTCTGCAGCACAGGCAAGATTGACAGAGACGAGCGTTTTGCCCGTTCCGCCTTTCCCGCTTAAAACGGCAATTCTCATTCCGGCCTGTCTCCGGCATGATGAAGTCCCGGATGTATATCGTGCAGAACAGCAAGTTTACCGCCGGTGCACAACCCGATATTATCGGCGACGCTTCCGGAAACTGCAGTGTACAGCGTAATTCCTGCTGTGTTAAACAATTCAACCGCATTTTCGCCGCAGCGGAATGTAATGACGGCCTCCGCCCCTGCGTCTGCAGCTGCCTGGGCAGCCTTTACACCCGCTCCACCGGAGGCGTCCGCCCCGGGATTGACGGCTGCTGTATACAGTGCAGAATCCGTATCATATATGATAAAATACGGTGCACGCCCAAACGAAACCGAAACCGGCATTTCAGGCTGTTTTTCATCTGCAGGTACTACAATTTTCATATTATTCCTATTCCCCTGGAAAAAATCCGACAGCCTGTCCGGGCTGTGTCATGCTTATAAAAAATCGATTGCGGAAAAATCAATTTTTCCGTCTTCTCCGACAAACTCCTTATCTGCAAAAACCGCTTCCACCTTTCCGATAAACATTTCGTGGGAACCTGTAACAACTGAATCAGTAACAGTACATTCTATATGAACTGGACATCCATCCAGATACGGCGACCGGACTTTTTTTCCCGGTTCAAGATGTGCCCCGCATGCTGCAATCTTATCACCGTCGCGTTTGCTGTGACTGCCGAGATACTCAAATTTTTCCTGATATTCTTTTCCGACAAGATTGACGGTAAAACAGCCGGACTCCTTGATGAGATGATACGAATAGCGGGACGGCACAATGCCGACCATGACCATAGGCGGGTCATAACTGCAGTTACAGCAGTATGCAACTGCCAGCGCATCCCATTCACCGTCGTTTCCACAGCACGACACAAGAACTTTCGGAGACGGCTGCAGGCAGGAACGCAGAGAGGCAGAAATTTTTTCCATATGCATATCCTCTTTGGTAAAGTGTGCACGGAACGGGAAAATCATATTCCGTGCTTGTACTGAACATACATTCAGTAGGTATACACTATCAGTGTTTATGGCATATGTCAATAACAAAAGGAAACGATGTTTCTTTCTCTACCGGAGATGACAGCGAAACATAAAACAAAATACCCCGTAAAAGATTCAATCATCTCCAAAAGAATACACAAGACCGGTATGCAGGCGGTGCAGCCGTTCTCCGCAGAGGGTATGCAGATAGTCAAGAGCCGCCTCCCCTGTACAGTGTCCGGTAAACAACTGGATGTCCAAGTCTGAGGCATATTGTGCAAGTTCCTGCATTCCTGCAATGTCTTCTGCAGCAATTTTCTCGCCCTTATTCCACGGAAAATGAAAACCGCCGGTATATGAGAGTATAGCCGTATCGGGAAAGAAATTGCGGACGCTTTCTATGGAGTTAATGACTCCGCTATGGGAGCAGGAATTAAACAAAGCAAAACCTTTCCGGTTTTCACGCTTTGTCTCAATTACAAGGATACATTCGTGAGCAAAATCATCATGATGCAGGTTGCCGTGACTGGTAATATACAGTGTCTTATTTTTATATGGCTGGGTAAAAGTATGAACAGAAACAGGTACAAGCCAGCTTTTTTCTCCGATCTTCAGAGGGGCGCTTCTGTCTGCAAAACGGATTCTGCCTTCGTATTTACCGGCGCAACTCCAGCCGATGAACCAGGGGTCTTCTCCGGGAGCCGAATGTGCAGTGCTGTAACACTGCATTTCCGGCCGCCAGTATGTATATACAGGCGACATTCGATTTAATGCGCAAAAAGTATTGAAACCGCCTGCATGATCATAATGTGCATGAGAGCAGACGGCAGCAGCTGCTGCTGATATATCCTTCCCGAGCACAGCCGCGTTTTTTGCAAACGTGTCGTCCTGCCCGAAATCAAGCAGCAGCGATTCCTTTCCCGTTTCAAGAAAAAGGGAAAGGCCGTGCTGTGGAGTAAGACTGGAATTTACTGTTGAATTTTCAACAAGTACTGTGCACGTCATCATCAGGCATATGTCAGACAGTGACGCTTACTTCAAGCATCTTCTTCGAAATAAACTGATCGATAAACCTGTTTTCGATAAAGCCAATGTAGTTCTGCTGCGCATCAACAACAAGCGCATAATCTATTGCGTGAATAGACATCTCATGCTGAATAACTTCAACCGACGTATCAGGTGTTACGCTGTATCCGACAGGCTCCATAATATCGGCGGCAACAAGCAGGGAGAGCAGATTCTCTGTTGAAAGTGCATCCTTTATTGAAGCGACTGTAATACAGCCGATCGGTTTATTATCGGAATCAACAACGGCATAATCAAAACTGTCGTTTTCAGAAAACGTATGGACTATGTTCTGCACCGTCTGATCTTCCCTGATTGCAGGAAGCGACTTCATGACATCTTTCGCCCTCATACTCTTGATAACATCGCTTTCCGTAATGTCCTTATTCACTTCGTCGGCTTTCTTTACCGCATAGCGTATAAAAGGCGGTCCTATAAGCTGTACGACAAATGTCGTCGTCGTTACGACAATCAGAATTGTATTGCCGATTACACCGGGAAAGCGCTGACTGGAAATAATGGAAAGGGCGATTGCCACTCCCGACTGGCTGAACAGACACATCGGCAGATATTTCTGAACTTTTAGAGGAGCCTTTGAAAGCCTTGCGCCAAGATTCGCTCCAAGCATTTTTCCGGCTGTACGGGCGATAAGAAATATTACGATAAATACCGCAATAGGTATGGACATCTGCGAAATATTGAATTTCGCACCTACAAAGACAAAGAACAATATATAAATAGGAGGGGCAAACGATTCTACGGCACCGAATACCTGTGAACTCTTTTTCGGCACTTTGTTTGCAAAGATTGTTCCCATTATCATGGAAGTCATAATCATGTCAATCTTGAGGACTGCCGCAAGTCCCAGAATAAAGAGCACCGCGCCAAGTGTAAAATCAAGGATTCTGTCTTTATCCGTATACCGGTTCAAAAGTCTGCTGAGCAGCAGGCCGCTTATAACGCCGACAACAACGGAACCGCCTATTTCATACAGCGGCTCAAGAATGTTTTCGGCAAGGCTCACATCCCCGTGCCCCAAAAAATTGCCAGCAATGCTTGAAGTAATCGCATAAAGAAAAAGTGCAAACACATCATCAAGAGCGACAATTCCAAGCAGCGTCGTTGTAAGTATTCCCTTTGTCTTGTATTCGTTCAACACGTCTGTTGTACCCGCAGCTGCAGTTGCCGACGAAATCGGTCCGAACAGAAGCGCAAAAACGAACGCCATTTTAAGCGAAAACATAAAGGAAGCGCCGATAAAAATCAGGACGAAAACACAGACAAATGCTCCCATTGCTTCATAAAACAGGATGCTCATGAACTGCTTCCCGTACTTTTTAAATACATTCAGACGCAGTTCATTACCCATCGTAAAACCAATCAGACCAAGTGCGAAGGAATTGATGGGGTCAAGTTCTGCAAGCATTTTTGCATTTATGATGTTAAGGAAAGATTCTCCAAGTATGATGCCGATGACGATATAACCGACAACCTGCGGAATCCTGAGTTTCTGAAAAAGCCGGCCGCCGAATGTTCCGCCAAAAATAGCAAGGCCAATCAGAAGAAGTATGTTTACATTTGAAAAAATAATATTATGTAGAAAAGCCATTTTCCTGTCCTCTCCTTACCGTAAGGATTTGTATATCTCTTCTGATGAATGAGCCGACAGGATTGCAGTCCTCTTAGCACTGTCTTTGAGCAGCTGGACTATATCGCTCAGTATCAGTATATGCTGCCGGTGATTATGTTCAGGTACAACTATCATGACGACGATTCTTACCGGTGTTCCATCTATGGAATCGTAGCCGGCAATCGGTGAATCCGAAACGGCCATGGCAAGGACGACATTCTTTACGCCTTCACAACGGACATGCGGGACACCGACACCCAGGCCGATTCCTGTACTCATCAGTTTTTCGCGGTGAAGAACTCTTTCTTCCAGAATTTCTTCTGAAGATACTTTACCCGTTTCAAAAATCACCCTGCACAACTTTTTTAAAACTGTATCTTTATCAACAGCATTAACCAGAATGATATTCTTTTCCTCGAGGTTTTCAATGAACATAAAAACTCCTTATATCTGTTCCCTGCTGACGCATATAAATACACACACTGCATGATACACCGTCTTTTCACGAACAGGATATCGATATATGCGATACGGCAAATTTATTTTCTATGAAAGAATTTTGATTAAGATTGATTGATACTCTGCATCCGCAACATATAATAACTACCAGACATAAACCTGATTTAACTGCGTAGCCGCATAAAAGTCAATATATTTGAAGAAATTAGTACAAATTTATGCGAATTCAACAGTCAGCAGACACTATACGGTGCCGGATGGAGTCTGAAAATATATTTCCCGGCATGTCTCTTTTTAAGTGCGGCGTATATGCAAAACGGGAGTATGCTTTAATGCATCGATTCAGAATGCAGCTTCCGATGCTTCAGCAATACGTTCCGGGACTGTTTTTACGCCGGAGAAAAACAGAATCACTCCAATATCCGCAGGACTCTTTTTTTATCAGAGACTACTGGTTTTTTGCGAAATTTACCCTTATACTTTAAATAATCCCGTACGGGACTGGAGGTATTCATGGCAGAAAAAAGAAAAGTTATTATAGTCGGTGGTGTTGCAGGCGGTGCTTCCACGGCAACAAGGCTGCGAAGACTGGATGAACATGCCGAAATCATAATGTTGGAACGCGGAGGATACGTATCGTTTGCGAACTGTGGACTCCCCTATTACATCGGCGGAGTCATCACAGACCGCTCGCTGCTGACTGTACAAAAACCGGAAGATTTCAGAAATTCTTTCAATATTGATGTAAGGCTGAACAATGAAGTGACAGCTGTCGATACAGAGCACAAAACAGTAACTATACATAATTCCGAAGAAGACAGGACATACACTGAGACATATACACAGCTGGTCCTTGCGACGGGAGCGGCTCCGGTAAAACCTCCCATCGAAGGAGCAGATTCACCTAAAGTCTTTACCCTGCGCACCATTCCCGACACCGATGCAATCAAAAATTTTATTGCAGAAAAGAAACCGGAAAGTGCAGTCGTCATGGGCGGTGGCTTTATCGGTGTGGAGATGGCGGAAAATCTCCACCACGCAGGCCTGAAAGTAACAATTGCCGAAATGCTTCCGCAGCTTGTCGCACCGCTTGATCCAGATATGATGGCTGATGTGCATACGTACGTACGGAAGATGGGAATCAGACTTGAACTTGGAAAGGGTGTCAGCAAAATTGCAGACAACGGCTCTAAACTGACGCTTACCCTTTCTGACGGCAGCCAGATGGAAACCGATATGCTTATTATGGCAATCGGTGTACGCCCTGACACAAAAATTGCGCAGGATGCGGGCATAAAAGTAAATGCAAAGGGCACTATCATAACGGACAGCCACATGATGACGTCTGTTCCCGACGTGTATGCAGTCGGAGATGATGCGGAAGTTGCCGACAGCGTCACGGGCGGCAGAACGTACATCGCGCTTGCAGGCCCGGCAAACAGAGAAGGCCGTGTGGCGGCAGACGCCATCTGCGGTATTCAAAGTTCATATCCCGGTTCGCAGGGCTCGTCCATCATCAAGATATTCGACATGACAGTCGCATCGACCGGAATGAATGAAAAGACTGCTAAAAAACTCGGCATCGATTACGATATTGCGATTACGTGGTCTGCGGAACATGCGTCATACTATCCGGGTGCTACCTATATGGCCATAAAAACGGTCTTTGAAAAGAAAACCGGCAGGATTCTCGGAGCGCAGCTTACCGGCTTCCACGGTGTGGACAAACGGTGTGACGTTTTCGCAACGGCAATCCGTGCAAAAATGACGGCAAGTGAAATCGCTGAACTCGACCTCTGCTATGCGCCGCCGTTCGGTTCAGCAAAGGACCCGGTAAATATGGCCGGTTTCGTTATAGAAAACATCCTCACCGGAAAAATGAAGCAGCTCCGCATCGAAGAAGTCGATGCCCTTCCCCGCGACGGCAGTGTGCATCTTATAGACGTACGTGACCCGGTCGCTTTCGGCAGCGGACACATGGAAGGATTTGAAAACGTACCTCTAAAAGAAGTACGCAGCAGAATTGCTTCAATGGACAAAACGAAAAAGGTCTATGTCAGCTGCAGAATCGGACTTACCGCATATACGGCTTCGCGCATTTTCGTCCAGAACGGATTCGATGCATACGTAATCTCCGGAGGTTACAGACTGTACCATGCAATGTACGGGAAACAGACCGGCCCTTTTGAATCTGACGGTACCGGAGTAAAAACGCAGGCTGAAACTGCCGTTTCCGGTGCCGTACAGGCCGACACGGTTATTGTCGATGCATGCGGCCTCCAGTGTCCCGGTCCGATTGTCAAGCTTTCCGATGCGCTTAAAACCGCAGTGTCCGGCAGTGTCATCCAGATAACTGCAAGCGATCCGGCCTTTCCCGAAGATGCGGGAAGCTTCTGCCGGCAGACAGGCAATCAGCTTATTTCCTGTGACGAGAAAGCCGGTATATGCACGCTGAAAATCAAAAAGGGAAACTGTGCGGTTCCGGTTCAGCAGAACGGAGCCGGAACGTCCGGCGGAACAAATAAGAATATCATTGTGTTTTCAGGCGATCTGGACAAAGCAATCGCTTCGTTTATTATCGCGAACGCGGCGGCGGCTATGGGGCGCAAAGTCACGATGTTCTTCACGTTCTGGGGCCTGAACGTTCTTCGGAAACCGAATAAAGTCCATGTAGCAAAGGATTTTATCTCAAAGATGTTCGGCAAAATGATGCCGCGAGGTTCTGAAAAACTCGGCCTCTCCAGGATGAATATGTTCGGGATGGGACCAAAGATGATACGCAGCGTCATGAAAAACAAAAATATCGACAGCCTTGAGCAGATGATTGCCCTTGCACAGAAAAACGGCGTTGAGCTCGACGCATGTTCCATGAGTATGGATGTCATGGGCATAAAAAAGGAAGAGCTTATCGACGGTGTTAAAATGGTCGGTGCGGCGACAATGCTCGCAAATGCCGAAGTATCCGATATGTCGTTGTTTATCTGATATGGTATTTATCTGACAAATGGACGTACCGGCGGAATTATCCGCCGGTACATTTTTTAACAACCCTGTTATTAACCTGCGGGAAAGTGTATACTGGATGCATGAGAAGCAGCGAATATCATACAGAATCAAAAGACCTTGTAGTCGAATGCCTTAAACAGAATCAGGGAAAAACAGTATCGGTACAGGATATTATGGCATACCTAAAAGAACGGGGAAGTACTGTAAATATTACGACGGTCTACCGCATCCTTGACAGATTTGAAGAAGACCATGTGGTAATCAGGCACGGTGCCGAAGATGGAAAAAAAGCGCTGTTTCAGTACGTAGAGCCGCAGGCAGGCTGCATGCACCATCTGCACGTACAATGCACCCAATGCGGAAAAATCATTCACCTTGACTGCGATACAATGGAAAACGTTATACAGCATATTTCACATGAACACGGTATAGAAATAACATGTTCAGCCTCCCTGCTCTACGGAATATGCAGCGAGTGCCTTCAGAAAAACAGGAAAACGATTGACAAAGAAAAAGGAAAGAAGCTATAACTAATTTGCAAAACAATTGCAAATTAGTTATAGGAGTATTATATATGAATATGAAAAAAAAGCAGGTTATGCTTGCAGCCGCCTGCTCGATAATGCTGGCTGCATCTCCAGCCGCAGCGAAAGGTGTAAAAGCGCAGGTAAAGGATGCCGGACAAGCGCGCACAGTTGTAGCAGTTGCAATTGTGCCGGAAAAAACGTTCGCAGAAGCAGTCTGCGGTGATTTGTTTGATGTCATTACGATGATTCCGCCGGGATACGACCCCGAAAATTATGAACCCACTCCCCAGGAGCTGGCAAAATTCAGCAAAGCCTCTCTTTATTTTTCCATCGGCGTGCCGACAGAAGAATCTCACATTATTCCTTCCGTTTCAAAAACAACAAAAATAGTATATCTGCCTGATGAAGTCGCAAAAGTATACCCTGACAGAAAAATGGGCGACGGACGGGATCCTCATATATGGCTGTCGCCGAAACGCGCCGCAGTAATGGTACAGATAATGGAACGCGAATTTTCTGTACTTGATCCTGCCCATAGCAGTATATTTAAAAAGAATGCCGAAGCATATACGGCAAAAATAAACGCAGCAGAAAGACGGATAAAAACAAGGCTCGCCGGTGTAAAAAACAGAAGTTTTATTGTTTTTCATCCGGCCTTCGGATATTTCGCGGACGACTTCGGATTTACTATGTATGCACTTGAAGAAGAAGGCAAGGAAGCAACTGCGGGACGAATGATGGAATTGACCGATATGGCAAAGAAAGAACATATAAAAGCAGTATTCTATCAGGCGGAAATAGACAGTTCTCAGGCAAAAGCGCTTGCCGAAGAAATCGGGGGAAAGACGATTCAGCTTGAACCGCTTTCCGCCGGCTATATTGAAAATCTTGAACGAATGGCGGATACAATAGCCTCTGCGGCGGAATAACATACTATGGATACAGTGATTCACCTTGAAAATGTCTCAGTCTGTTACAAAAACACACCTGCAATTGAACAGGTGAATCTCACTGTTGAAAGAGGCGACTTCCTCGGAATTATGGGGCCGAACGGCGGCGGTAAAACGACGCTCGTAAAAGCAGTGCTTGGCCTTGTCCCCCTTTCCGGCGGCAGCATAACCATATGCGGCAAAGACCATCTGAAAAGCAGGGGGCTTGCCGGATATGTTCCGCAGTTTTCTTTTGTCGACAGAACTTTTCCCGTCACTGCGCTGGAAGTAGTCCTGACCGGGCTGCTCAAGGGTGGCCTGCATCCTTTTTTCAGATATACAAAACAGCAGAAAGAGGAAGCACTGAACTGCATGGAACGGGTTGGTATTGCCCACCTTGCAGGCAGAAACCTGCCGGGACTTTCAGGTGGAGAATTCCAGCGTCTGTTAATTGCACGAGCACTGGCAGTACATCCTGAAATTCTCATTCTTGACGAGCCGACGGCCAGTGTTGATCCCGCATTCAGGCAGGAAATATACGCGCTTCTCGGAAAGTTGAATGAAACGGTCACCATACTGCTGATAACACATGATATGAACGCTATCGCCCGTGAGGTAAAGACAATCGCCTGTCTTAACAGAACACTTGTGTACCACGGAGAGCCGCATCTGACGGAGCATATCATAAATAAACTGTACAACTGCCCCATAGACCTTGTAGCCCACGGCGTTCCTCACAGGGTGCTTGAACAGCATGAAGGAGACAGATAAATGATTCAGGCCCTTCTTACGTATCAATTCCTGCAGCATGCCGTACTGGCATGTCTTCTTGCAAGCATTGTCTGCGGTATAATCGGCGTTATTGTCGTTGAAAAGAAACTGCTCATGATGACGGGAGGAATTGCACATACAGCACTCGGCGGCGTCGGACTGGGCTATCTGCTCGGATTTGAACCGATACTCGGTGCGGCGGTTTTCTCTACAGCAGCGGCAATAGGTACGGGATTTGTCAGCAAAAAGGGCGGGAAAAATACCGATATTACGATTGCAATGTTCTGGTCGCTTGGTATGGCGCTCGGCGTTTTGTTCATCGCCTGTATGAAACGGTATCCCCCCGATCTTAATTCATATCTTTTCGGCAATATTTTAACAGTCACATCCATTAATTTGTACATTATGGCAATACTGACTTTTATTTCGGTAATCATCATATTCTTTTTTTTTAACGACTGGAAAGCATGGCTGTTCGACAGCGAATTCGCTTCCATTTCAGGAATGAAAACAACCCTCCTTGAATATACGCTGTTCATCCTCATCGCACTTTCTGTCGTGGTGCTGCTCCGGGTTGCAGGCATTATGCTTGTTATTGCGCTGCTCAGCGTTCCGGCGGCAACAGCTGCATTATTTACGAGCAAACTCGAAACAAGAATGGTGTTTGCATCAATCTTCGGCATTTTCGCCTGTTTTTCCGGCCTGTACCTTTCATACCGCTGGAACATTCCTTCAGGGGCGGCAATTATAGTCGTTTCTGTAAGCGCATACCTGCTGCTTTCTGCTGTTCATGCGGCAGCAGCCAGGACAAAGAAACATACTGTTTGTACAGCAGCATGAGGAGCAAATCATGATTAAGACTGTTTCACTGATCGGTATGGGTGCACTCGGCATTCTCTACGGAGATATACTGACAGAAGCACTTGGCGGACAAAACGTATCATTTCTTGCTGACGGAAAGAGGATCGAAAAATACCGTGAGTCGGGAGTGTACTGCAACGGAAAAAAATGCAGTTTTACCATAAAAGACTATGCACAGTCTTCGGAACCGCCGGATCTCCTTATATTCGCAGTAAAAGGAACTGCCCTCGACAGCGCAATTGAAACGGCGCGGCAGCATGTCGGGGAACGTACTATCATCATTTCACTGCTGAACGGCATATCGAGCGAGGAAATTATTGCTGCTGCGTTCGGAAAAGAGCATCTCGTCTACTGCGTTGCGCAGGGGATGGATGCGCTCAGGGAAGGCAACAGACTTGAATATGCACATAAAGGCGAGCTTTGCATCGGACTGCCGGAAAATCTCAGTGAAAATACTCCCGGACTGGAAGCCGTTGCAGAATTGTTCAAACGTACAGAACTTCCGTACAGGATCGAAAAGGATATCATGCACCGCATGTGGAGCAAATGGATGCTCAACGTCGGAGTAAATCAAATCGTTATGGTAAACCGCGGTACGTTTGCAACAGTCCAGAAAGAGGGCCGTGAACGTGAAATGATGAAGGACGCGATGAGGGAAGTTATTGCACTTTCCCAAAAAGAACACGCAGGCCTGACGGAACACGATCTTGACGAATATGTTGCACTTATCGACACGCTCAATCCTGCCGGAATGCCGTCCATGCGGCAGGACGGACTTGCGGGAAGAAAGACAGAAGTGGAATTATTTGCCGGTACCGTCATCAGCAGGGCCGCACGATTCAATCTTCCCGTTCCCGTAAATCAGTATCTGTACGATACAGTCAGAAAAATGGAATCCTTACCGGATACCGGAAGGGCATGACATCCGCTTCCTCATAACTCTTTATAATTTGAGCCGCTTTCAAAAGCCTGCTACATTTGAAAGCGGCTCATTTCTTTATGAAATTCCTTCCATTAAGCAGTATATTATAAGGAGGAGAAATGATACCTGCACTTTCGTGAGCAGCTGTCATCCGGAGTCTGCGTAACACACATACAGTGATGTTTACCCGGAACTCCGCTTTACGCCATTGCGGCGTACAGACTCCGCCTGATTTTTATAGGAGGTTTTCTCAATGCAGAAAGAATATGAAATTGAAAATGTTGCGGCAATGGAGATTCTCGATTCGCGCGGGAATCCGACAGTACAGGCACAAGTAACACTCGCAGACGGTTCTACCGGAACTGCGGCAGTCCCTTCCGGCGCATCGACCGGAACATTTGAAGCTGTAGAACTGCGGGACGGAGATACATCACGTTATCAGGGAAAGGGTGTAAGAAAAGCTGTTGAAAACGTAAATACTGCTATAGCCGGAAGGCTGAAAGGCATGGACGTACGGGATCAGACAGGTCTTGACAGGGCAATGATAGAACTTGACGGAACTTCGAACAAGGCAAAGCTGGGGGCTAACGCAATTCTGTCAGTATCGCTCGCCGCGGCAAAAGCTGCTGCATCTTTTGCGGGCATGCCGCTGTACCGGTATATCGGCGGAGCGGCTGCACGGACGCTGCCTGTACCGATGATGAACATTCTCAACGGCGGCGCGCATGCTTCAAACAATGTTGATATTCAGGAATTTATGGTCATGCCGGTTGGTGCCCCGTCGTTTGCCGAAGGCCTGCGCTGGAGTGCGGAAGTATTCCACAGCTTGAAAAAAGTCCTTGACGGACGTGGCCTTTCCACAGCGGTCGGGGATGAAGGCGGTTTCGCGCCTAATCTGAAAGACGATGAAGACGCAATTGCAGCAATCCTCGAAGCGATTGAGAAAGCGGGATACCACGCAGGAGATCAGTTCAGAATTGCAATGGATCCGGCTTCAAGCGAATGGTACGAAAAGGACGGTTCGTATCTCCTGCCGAAAAAGCAGAAACGGATGACGACCGATGAGCTCATCGACTACTGGGAAAAAATCGCCTCCAGGTATCCCATCGTATCAATTGAGGACGGGCTTGCAGAGGAAGACTGGGAAGGATGGAAAAAACTAACCGGAAAACTCGGGAAGAAAATTCAGCTCGTGGGCGACGATTTATTCGTAACGAATACAGAACGCCTTTCAAAGGGTATAGATATCGGTGCAGGAAATTCGATTCTCATCAAATTGAACCAGATCGGATCCCTGACGGAAACGATTGAAGCAGTCCAGACTGCCCAGCGCGCAGGTTATACGGCTGTCATCTCGCACCGCTCCGGCGAAACGGAAGATACGACGATTGCAGACCTTGCGGTCGCGCTGAATGCAGGGCAGATAAAGACAGGTGCGCCTTCGCGCAGTGAGAGGGTTGCAAAATACAACAGGCTGCTCGCTATTGAGCACGAACTAGGACAGTCTGCAGTCTGGAGAGGGATAAAGACCTTTACTATCGGATAACAGTACCTTATATAACGGTCAGAAATGTCCAGAACAAAGTTTTCGGACATTTTTGAAAACGAACGGTGCCGCCCTGCATTTATCACAGAGGGGCGGCACCATTTTTATTTTAACGGTCAGACTTCGTCAGCAGGTCGTTAAGGAATTCATGGCTTGATTCTATAACACCCAGAATAGTATGCGTGTCTTTCATGGAACTATTAACGCGCTCCAGGGATACAAGACCTTCGCTCAATGCCTGAGCCTCTTCGCGTATGGAAACTGTTATTTCCGAAAGAGACTTTCCAGACTGGTCTATTACTGTTGCATTGTCGTTAAAATTGGAAAGAATAGCACCGAAAGAAGTATTGAAACGGGACAACAACACCGTAAATCCGTTCATCTCCGTATTGATTTTATCTACCGTAGCCTTAAAATTATCAATACTGTCTGTTATCTGTCGGGCAAAAGTTCCGGTCTGGGTCGCCAGTTTCCGCACTTCGTCAGCAATAATTCTGAATCCGGCACCAAAACTGCCGGCATGGGCTGCTTCTATTGATGCATTGATGGCAAGCACATTCGTTTTGTCGGCTACATCCTGGATTGCACCGGTTATGCTTGTGACTTTTTTTGTCTGTTCCTCAAGTTCTTTGAACATTTCAGAAAGGGTACTTGCATTCTGGGAAGTGGACTTTATTTCGGACACACGGCTGGAAATCTCCTGCCGCATGCGGTCGTTTTCCGACAGGATTGTATCCATCATGGAGTCAATTCTGTTCGTATTTGCCGACGTACTGGCACTACCAGCCTGCATTTCCTCAAAGGCGCTGACAATTGTAGTAAGCCCGTTCTGTACCTGCTCCATCGCTTCATCAAGTATTCTGAGGGAACTCATCGTTACCGATGTAAGCGTAACACTCTTATTATAGCCGACTGCAAGTTCCCCGATTGCATCTTCATAATTTTTTATCTGTTCATCTGCAGCCATAATATGTCCTTATTAATTCATCAAATCTATTCCGCATTTCAGCTGTGAAAGCCAGTCAAGAAACGCATGAACCGTCTCACCTTTGTAAATTGCACCGTGCTGGGGGGCTATCATATCCGGATTCAGCGCCCGTACACGATCGCACCATTTCTTCACAATTATATTCGATGCCATATACCGTTTATGAAAAGCTTCAATCAGCGGAATGTGCTTCGCAAAATTTTCAACGAACAGAATGTCGTCGCCGGTGTTGAAAACTGCTGCTCCGATATCGCCGGAAAAAAGAATGCGGGAACGGGTATCATACAAATTGAACTGTCCCGGTGAATGCATGAAATGAGCGGGAATAAAATCAAGTACCGCGCCGGAACCGAGCGTCAGTTTCATACCTCTGTCTTCGACCGGTGTGACACGCGAAGTATCGACAATACCGAAATGAGGCAGAAAGCGGAGCCACAAACCGGAAATATACACTTTCGCATTGGTAACACCGAGCCACAACGCAATACCGGAGGAAACATCCGGATCCTGATGGGAATAGAAAATTGTATCAATATTATCTATTGAAATATACCTGCTTACCGATGCAACAACCCGGGAAAAGATATGGACTCCGCCCGGATCAAGGAGCGTTCCCCTGTTGTGGTCTATAATGAGGTACTGCATTGTCTGTATTTCGCTTTTTCTGTTTTTGCTGTCGGTCCCCAGCCATATAAATTTATGATCAGCGTCTTCATACAGAATACGACCGATACTATCTTCTTCGTTTATCATAGTAAAAACATACCATACTACTGGAAATTTGTAAATGAACTTCATCCAAGGTGAAATAAAATGTTTGTGCAGCTTTCATGATATATCAGGATATTCATTCATAACAGTAAGAATTCTGCCATATGAGCGGACAAATGAATCGACACATTCGGGTGCAAACTGTATTCCGCGTCGGCGTATTATTTCAGATTTTGCATCCTCCGGATTCCAGGAATCTTTATAACTGCGTCTGCTCACAAGAGCGTCAAAGACGTCTGCAATGGCTACAATACGGCTCACAAGATTTATCTGTCCGCCTGAAAGACGCCTCGGATATCCGCTGCCGTTCCAGTATTCATGATGCTGGGAGGCAATAAGCCGCGCGTACCGCATGATTTCGCCGGATGCATTTTTCAGCATCATTTCGCCGTATAAAACATGCTGTCTCATTATACCCTGCTCTTCCGGCGTAAGCTTTCCCTTCTTTTCCAGTATTTCGTTTGAAATCATAAGTTTGCCTATATCATGCATCATTGAAGCAACGCGTATATTCTCGACTTCATGTTCAGCAAACCCAAGGTCTGCTGCAAGAATACGGCTGTATTCAGAAACGCGCTTTACATGATTTCCGGTTTCGCCTGACTTTGATTCGAGTATTTCCACAAATGAGACTATGACACTTTCCTGGGCGGAAAGCATATCCCGTGATATTTCAGCTTCTTTGAGCGCATTAGTCTGTATAGTTACAGCCTGATGGATATTGACGAAATTGCTTTTGGTAAGCAGGAGAAAGAGGAGAAAAATCAGTATACCGGTGCTGCTCAGCCAGACGGAAAAGACAGTCTCGAATTTCCTGTCGACAGCCTTCATGATATAGGGAGATACAATTTCCATGCCGATTGTTACGGCAAGGAGAATAAGTCCTGCGGAGCAGAAAAAATGATAGTTGATTTTCCACGCATGTCCGGCCAGAAATATAATGTCCTTTCTGAACAGGAGAAACCACAGTAAAAAAAGCATGATTTCGCTGCCGAACCGAATCAAAACAACAGGCGATATCATTAAACTGATGAACTCAATCATCATAAAAGACACATAAATAAAGAGACTCAGCCCGCGCTGCTGTCCTATAAGCCTGCTGTACAGCAGATTAAAAAGCGGCAGCGGCAGCAGGCATATGCAGAAAATGCAGATAGTCCTGACAACATCGGCTTCCAATCCTGAATGGATATTTCCCGCAAGGGAAATCAGTCTGCATACAAGTTTATTCAGCAGCCGTGAAAATACATAATAACCGGCAGGTGAAAGAAAAAATCCAAGAAAAATTTTTCCGGCTATTTCTCCGGCATGTCTGTCTTTGAAGAAACAGACATAGTTGAAAACCGTAAATAAAACGAGAAACGTAACCAGAAAAGCATATATCATTTATTCAGACCCCGGTATTTTTCTGTGCAATGAGCAAGGGAATGGAGCTGAGCGGAGCAGACTGACAGACGGCACCGAGTGAGAGTGCGTGCCTCGGCATGTCAAAAAAGAGGGAGGTGGCCTCATCCTGTGCTATTGTAAAGCCGCCTGCATCCCTGACTGCCTTCATTCCCCGTGCACCGTCCGCCCCCGCACCCGTGAGAAGCACGGCCGTGCACCTGCTCCCCGCAGCTGCGGCAGCGGATATGAACAGCACGTCGGCTGCTGAGGACAGGCCGCCCTGATCATGCATTGAGCGGATCCTGAGGACACGGCGTGTGCCCTGCTTCCCCACCTGCATGACATGTCCTCCCGGGGCAAGGTACACAGTCCCCGGCAGGACATCCTCCCCGTCTGACGCCAGCTTTACGTGAACGGCACACAGCCTGTCGAGCCGCCCTGCAAATGAGCCGGTAAAGTCCTCCGGCATATGGATGACTGCAAGCACCGGCGGGAAGTCAGGAGGCAGGTGCATGAACAGCGCTTCAAACGCCGGCACACCTCCTTCCCCTGCTCCTGCTGCTATTATGCCGTCAGTCCAATGTACAGGGGGCAGGCGGCCTTTCCATACAGCCGTTTCTGCCCGCGCCTTAAGCCTCCGGGAGACCGCAGTCACACTCCCTGCAGGCAGTACGGCAGCCGACCGTATCATCCCTTCAAGCTCCCCGATGACATCCTCAACGGAAAACGGGCCGCCCGGCTTGTGCACGACGCCCGCCGCACCCAGCTC
>WSSedB1CaDRAFT_10000068_pt1 | contig 51687 bp, 39 predicted proteins | sample WetSurSB1Cattail_FD_9460 | JGI IMG/M metagenome (IMG submission 9460)
CTTCTTTTTGTATCCGATGGATGAGACATTATGCCGCGCTGCTGTCGATTTCGGCGGGAGGCCATACCTTGTATGCAATGCATCACTTTCCGGCATGCCGCTCGTATCAATAGGTGCAGACGGCCATGAGGCAAGTTTTCAGACAGACTGCTTCGAGGATTTCTGGCAGGGATTCGTAAACAGCGCCGGCTGTAATCTGCACCTCGACACAATCCGCGGCAGAAGCGACCACCATAAGATGGAAGGACTATTCAAGGCTGCAGCACGTGCAATACGGGCTGCCGTCGAAATTGATTCACGACGGAACGGTTCAATACCTTCTACAAAAGGCGTAATAGTATAAGCATTAAAGGAGCGCCCGGAAACGTCGTTTCCCTGGCATTTCAAAAAAGCAGCCTGTAAGTATACCTTTCAGGCTGTTTTTTTTTGCAACTATCCTGCAAATTCAGGTGTCTAAGTATCATGGAAAATGGTATTAATTCAATTGCAGTCTGGGGAGATTCAATACTGAAAGGTGCCGTCACAGGTTACAGCGAAAACAGATTCGATGTTCTTGAAGACAAAAACAGCCTTGTACTTGCCTCCCGGAAGCTGGGATTTACGCTTACAAATAAAAGCGTCTTCGGAAATATTATTAATAAAGCACAGCGTGCGCTTAACCGGGATATTGCAAAGGGACTTACATGCGACCTTGGTCTTATAGAAGGCGGCGGAAACGACTGCGATTACGACTGGGCTCCAATCAGTGAAAATCCAGATGTACCACACAATCCGCGGAATGTATTGCCCGATTTTCTGCACATGATGGATGAAATGGTCCAGACACTGCGGGCGCATAAAATCACGCCGCTGCTTATGACAATGCCGCCGCTTGTCCTTGACCGGTGGTATAAAACAATCACAACAGGACAGAACGAAGCGAACATACGGAAATTTCTGCACGATGATATGTTCAAATTGTATTCCGTTCATGAACTATACTCTCTGAATATTATAAAATATGCGGTAACCCATAACGTACAGTTCGTTGACATGCGCATGGCCCTGCTGGAAGCGCCTGACTACCGTGCACTTATGTGCGGAGACGGGATTCATCCGAATGTTGAAGGATACGCATACATGGCAACTGTGTGGGAACGGGAACTGCCGAAGGTGAAAAAAGAATACTGATAAAATCAATTTCTCCCATAAATAAAGATAGAAGAATCATATATTCAAGAAAATAATCATGAGTTGACAATAAGTAAAACAACCTGTAACATAATATTATGATCCTCCCCTTTTTTAATAGTTTTTTACTTTTTATAAAAAAAACAGCAAAAATATTCGTCTGCAGTATAATTGTTCTGTCAATACCAGTTATTGCTGATGCTCAAATCAAATCATATGTCGGAATCGTAAGAGAACATTACTATCCTTCACTAGTACAATTTATGGAAGGATATCGAGACAGTCTTAAGGATGATGGGTACACGACCTATGCAAAATATGTTGATGCCTACTTAAAAGGAGGCTTCGGTTCAGGATTTGTCTATGTCTCACCGGATGGTCAAAATTATATCATCACGAACAGACATGTTGTTGCGCAGGCGGGTTCAGCTTCAATAGAATTTGAAGATTCTGATACAGGGAAAATCAATAAATATGATGGTCTTACAGTTCTTGCAACTGATGATGATATCGATATTGCAATTCTTGCATTTCCCGGAGAGCAGAAACCATTCAAAACAGGGCTTATTTTTTCAACAGAAGTTATTCACGACGGTGACGATGTATGGTCTGCAGGCTATCCGGGGCTCGGAGCTGATCCTATATGGCAGCTTGGAAAGGGAAATATCACAAACGCAAAAGTCAGGATCAACGATCTTCTTGACTCCGGTATTTCCACACTAATTCAGCATTCCGCACAGGCTGACGCCGGAAATTCCGGCGGCCCGCTTATGATTGTCTCAAAAAAAGATCCTGCAGGGTATGCCGTCATCGGAATAAACACATGGAAGGCAACATATCGGGAAGCAACAAACTACGCTATTCCTTCTCAAGTTGTTATTAATTTTATTAATCGTGCAACAAAACCCCGTATCGAACAAAGCGACGAAGAAATTGTAAAAAATCGTGCGGCAAAATTTATCTCTTCATTTCAGCAGGAAAACGCAGATTTTACGTCAATAGTAAAATATATATCCTACAGCTTCACGTCAAAAACAGGAAAAGATGATTTTGAGGCCGTTCTGCGTTTTGCGCCGACGACGATCCGCAACATTGTTATGGATACTTTTACAGACGATCCGTTTGAAGGTCTCCGGTTTGCAACAGCTTACAAAGTCTGGAAGCAATACCATCAGACAGATTTGGACCTCAAAGCGTATTCTGCGGAAACTGTTACAAACAACGGTAGTAATTATACCGTTGAAATGTCAGATTCAAAAACAGGGAAAAAAATAATAACGGAATGGACTGAAGAGCAGGGATTATGGAGAATAACAGACAGTGACATGCCGGATGCATCCAAAAAAAGAAAAAATGTAACAACTAAAAAAACAAACGCCGGTTTTATTGTTACGGCACCATCTATTACGAGACCTTATTTTTTCTCTTTACAGGCTGGCGGTATTTTTGCTGTAACAGAAGATGTAAAGAACAACTCCTACACCAACACAAGCTTATCATACACACCCGGGCACGCTTTTAATGTACAGGCAGATTTTATCTTCGGAACACGCGGCCTCTGGGGAATGGGCGGTTTTTTTAATTTGGAAAATGTTAACTCTGACCTCACAAAGTCCGCAGGTCTGGACGTTGCTTTACGCCTCCCGCTGGATTTCACCGCATTTTCAATCATACCGTATATACAGAGCGGACTCGGTTTATGCTGGACGGGCTCAACCCCTGACGGCATGAACGTATACATAGAAGGCGGACTAATCTATGTTCTCGACACAGGTTTGGCGGCAAAACCCGGTATCGGAATTGCGTATAATGGTCAGTCTATAAGACTCAATCAGGTAAATTATCAAAAATACAGCATAAAGGCATACGCCTTGCTTGCATTTTGATTTTTTTAGATCAGGAGGAGATATAAATGAAAAAAAAATTGATCTGTACAGGCTGCGGGCTCCTATACATGTTTGCAGTATTGACCGGCTGTGCCTCGTTCAAGGTTGAATCAATGAAGGATGTGCAGGGAACCCCGGAGGATTCTGTACTTGTTTACGGGGTTCTTGCAAATGCGAACAGAATATATTTTTCGCAAATGAATCCTGAACGTCCTGCTGATTTCCAGCAGGCAGAAGTAAGCAGCGGTTATTTTTTCCTGAAACCAGTATCGCCCGGTACGCGGTACGCGGTGACGTACTGCGATATTTCAAAACGGGAAGGCAGTGTGGAATATTACTATCAGGATTTTATAAGCCTGCAGGGAACGTTTCTTGATTTTTCAGCACCGGACAAACCGGGACTATACTATTACGGTGCATACGATGCATACGAATCACTTAAAAACGGTGAAAAAATAAAAATTGGTAATGAAGCTAAAGAACGAAAGGCACAGATATACTGCCTGAAGTCGATTCTCCCCGCATACCAGGGTACCGAATGGGAAGCCGTTATTCAAAAGACTATTATGGAGCTGAAAAATGAAAAATAAAATATTATTTGCAGTTGTCATATTTTGTACATACACAATTTTCTCAGTATCCGCGGATGAAATCAGTTATGCTATAAACAGTGTACTGAGCCTGGAAGCAATGGAAGATGTATCCGAAGATAAAAGTCAGCATGAAAAAATTGCAATGCCTGGAAAATCAGATGTCCTTATTGTCGGACGCATATCTGTAAAAGCTGACGAAGACATGCAGTTTTATGCTAAAACACGTAATGTAAATCCCGAAAATCTGGCAAAAGATGCTGTACTCCTGATTTCGGCCTCTGATGACTCACAACGACAGATTTACACCGATGGAGAATTTTTTTTTGTCAAATATCGTCTGCCGAAAAACCGTCACATACAGTTCGATTCAGTCCCGTATTATTTCTTCGCCGACAAAAAAACAAGCCTCATACTTCCGCTGGGATTCAGTATCGATGTTCCAAAAGATGTAAACTACGTATATATCGGAAGTTTTACGTATAACATAACCGGCGATGATTTTACCGTTAAAAATATTACAGTTTCAGATGAATATGATCAGGCACAGCAGCTTGCAGATAAAATTACCGGAAAAAAGAATATTGAATTATGCAGGGTGGAACTTAAGGCCTATGACGAAAAGGCTGCAAAAAACCAAAAATAACGTCTTATATTTTAATAGATAGATTCCCCTGTTTACTCTTACCCGCCGCCGAGGCGGGTAATTTTCTTTTAATCTTTCATCATTATTGCAAAAAAGGTTACGGAAATTCAGACACAAAGAATTCTGATTTTCCCATACGGTTTATTTTATCAGGAAGGTATACTATAATAAGAAAACTCTTATTAATGGGGAAATTTATGCTTTCCGGTAAAAAATTCTTTGTGCTTGTACCCGTATTAGTGCTGCTGGTTTTCAGCTGCAGTAAAAACACTCAAACGCCGGTTCCGCAGGAGCAGGCGGAACTGGAACCAGCCGCAGAAGAAACTCAGGCACAGCAGAACAGTAGTACTGACGTCAGTACGGAATATGAAACAATACAAAAACGCTTTACGCTTCCTGCCGGTACGGCAGCGGACAATAACTTTCACTCAAGTGCTCATGAAAAATATTTGACAGAAACGACGGCCTTTACACCGCTGCCGACACAGGGTATCGAAGACGGAAATACCGCCGTTGTGGGCAGCAGGATATGCATACTTTATGAAGCGAAGAATTTTTCAATCGATAATGGCTGTGCTGCAATAAAAAACAAAAGCAAAATGAAAGGAATTGCCGTTCCCTTCTCATCTATCGTAAAAATAACAGGAGATAAGCTGCTCTGCAATACCGGAGATACAGGAGTGGACACAGAAAAAATGTTCACTTTTCAGGAAAGCAGAAACTGGTTCTATCCGGCAGAATGGCAGGGACATACCGGATACATTTACGGTGCCGACTTACTGGGGCTCGGAAAATCGCTGGATGAAAACAGAATTTCTGCAGAACTGTACAGGACTGGAGGAAAATTCACTTCGTTCTATCCTGTTGCAGGATATGCATTATTAAGCGACAAAATCATTTCCGCAATTGAAGCAGACAGAATCGCGTTCCAGCAGACTGAACCGCAGCAGTTCGTAAACCCTGACGACATGATTACGTGCTATCAAAAACTTGCAGATAAAAATGTGCCTGTATTCATTACGACTGATCTTGCGTCACACTCACAGCACCTCATATTCGACAGACTGCTTCAATATATGGAAGAATATTATTTTGAACCAAAGCTGCTGGCACTTACCGATGAATTCATCGATGCACTGGAGTTAAACAGCGACGCAGACGATGAAGTGAGAAAAAAAGCCGTTATGTATTTTGAAGTTGCTCAGGCCATTCTGCGGACTGCTCCAGAACGGGTGGAAGATGATGCAAACTTTCAGGAACCGGTCACGTATATTTCAAAAAACGAGAACGCCGTACTGGCCGGATATCAGGACCAGGTTGTTGCCGATGTACACAGTATCATGGGTGCGGACGGCAGTACGACCAGTATTTTCGGCAGTACAGAAGATTTTACAAAATATACCCTGCGCGGACACTATGCAAAAAACGGTATTCTTAAATCATACTTCCGTGCATCGACATGGTACAAGCATCTCAGTTTCCCAACCGGACAAATGACAGCAACAGCCGAAACTCTTTTAATGGATCGTACAATGTTGTTCATCATCGACACGGTAAGAAAAAATATTAAATTGTACAACGACTGGGCCGCATTCTTCAATCCGGTTGCAGAACTTACGGGACAGTCAGACAATCTGAGTATAGATGACATTCTCCCGCTCTGGAAAGATCAGCACATATCAAACTTTACACAGTGGGCGGCACATAAAGAGAATATTGCCATTTTTATGAAGCTGGCCGGTGAGAAACTAAGTCCGGCAGCAGTCAGAAGCAACAGCACATGGCTTGCCCATGCATCAGGAGAAGAAAGCCATTCCACCCCGGGATGGAGCATGCTCGGCAGCAGATTCTCTGCCGATGCTGCAATCCAGGAGCTTGTTTCAGAACCGCAATTTGCAGGCCGCGATATGGTCTCAGGACTGGACATCATAAAAGTATCCGGCTCCCGGACTGCTGAACTCCTTCTTGCCCAGGACTATGAGCTGCATACTGGATTAAATGAAAAACTCAGCATAATGCAGCAGCAGACAGATTCGCTTTCCGAGGAGTACTGGAATGCAACGTGTTATAATCAGGCTTTACTCCGGATACGCACTCTTGCCAGATTTGAACAGGGAGCGGGTTTCTACTTTACGGAAACACCGGCATGGAATTTTAAAGCGATGCTCACATCTCACGGCACATGGGCGGAACTCCATCACGACGCGGTTCTTTTTACGAAGCAATACGCTGCAGAAAAAAATGATTCAGGCAGAATTGAAACTCAGACACGAACAGAACCGCTTCCGAAGCTGATAAACTATATTGAGCCGGATATTCCTTTCTGGGAAGCTTCTACCGCATCAGTAAAAACGCTGCAGGACATATACACAAACTATAATCTGCCTGAAGATGCAGTCGGCGGTGTACTTACGCGCCTTATGGAAATATATACAAAAGCGATTGCTGTATGCAGACTGGAAACTGCCGATGAACCGATAACGTCGGAACAGAATGCATGGATTGCTGAAATTGCGCACGAGCTGGGAGCGCTCGTCATGATACACGACAATTCATATGCCGATTTTGACGACGACCCGGACCTGTTGAAGATGGCCTTCATAACGGATATTTACACCAATAAAAAAACACAGCAGACACTTGAAGCCGGAACGGGCATTCCGTACCGCATGTATGCAGCACTCAACGATTCACAGGGCGGAAAGCGTATTGCCATCGGTTACTGTTTCAGTTATGCGGAATTTACGAGGCCGAAAAGCGACCGGATGACCGACACACAGTGGAAGAAGACCGCATACACAAAAGATGCCGGACTCGAACAATACATGCCGTTCTGGGAAAGAACGTGTGTGCTTCCTGAAGATTCAACGTTCCAGTTCTAATCTTTCATCATGCTGGCAAAAGGATCGCCGGTCAAAAAACTTCCTGTTTTTTGTCCTTCACGGGAAACTCCCTCCGGGATTTTCCCGCCTGTTGATCCCGCCATCCTTGGCGGGTATTTCTACCCTAATCTTTCATCATGCTGGCAAAGGGATCAATGGTGCGGTACTTTTCGCGGAGCTTCGGCTTCTCTATCTTGCCGGTCGCATTACGCGGAACTGATGCAAATATAATTTTCCGCGGGCGTTTATATTTCGGAAGCGCAAGGCAGAAATTATTAACGTCGCCTTCTGTACATGATTTTCCGGACTTCACTTCAATAACAGCCGCTGCAATTTCACCGAGACGCGGATCTGCAAGTCCAATGACTGCAACGTCTTTTACGGCGTCCATTTTATGAATAAAATCTTCAATCTGAACCGGATACAAATTTTCGCCGCCGGTTATTATAACGTCCTTTTTGCGGTCGACAAGAAAATAGAATCCGTCGTCGTCCTGCATTGCCATATCACCGGTAAGCAGCCAGCCGTCACCGGTCAGCACCTCTTTCGTCGCTTCCGGATTCTTGTAGTAACAGACCATAACACCGGGGCCTTTCACCGCAAGCTCGCCGACATCTCCCTGTATGACAGGATTTCTGTTTTCGTCTAAAATCTTTACCTGCCAGCCGTACCCCGGAACGCCGATTGCACCGATTTTGTTCGTATTTTCAACGCCGAGATGTACACATCCAGGTCCAATCGATTCAGAAAGCCCGTAATTGGTATCGTACTGGTGATGCGGGAAATATTTCTTCCAGTCTTCAATAAGTCTTTTTGGTACAGGTTGTGCACCGATATGCATAAGACGCCACTGCTCAAGACGATAATCCGAAAGTTTGATGTTCTCTCGTTCAATCTCGTCAAGAATATCCTGCGCCCACGGCACAAGCAGCCACACAATCGTGCAGTGTTCATCGGAAACAGCCCTGAGAATAAATTCCGGTTTTGTCCCCCTGAGCAGCACGGCTTTACTTCCCGATATGAGGCTTCCGAACCAGTGCATTTTAGCGCCGGTATGATACAACGGAGGGATACAAAGAAATGTATCAGTACGAGTCTGGCTGTGATGTTTCTGTTCGCAGACTGCAGCATGTACAAGTGCGCGGTGTTTGTGCAGAATTGCCTTAGGGAATCCCGTAGTACCTGAAGAAAAATAAATTGCGGCTTCGTCATCGTCAGAAAATTTCACGGCAGGATTCCGGCTCGAACAATTCATTGCAAGTTGAAAATAATCCTCCGCGAACGTCGGACATGCTCCGTCTCCGACAAAAAGCAGCAGACGGTGCGGCATTATTCTGTCCGCAATTTCTTCAATACGTCCGATGAATTCCGGACCGAATACAAGGATGCTTATGTCGGCAAGATTTACACAGTAGTCTATTTCGTCAGAAGCATACCGGAAATTAAGAGGGACGGCGAGCGCTCCTGTTTTAAGCACACCAAAATAAATCGGCAGCCACTCAAGACAATTCATAAGCAGGATACCGACTTTGTCTCCCTTCTTTACGCCGCGTTCAAGAAGCAGATGGGCAAACCTGTTTGCTTTCTCATTAAACACATACCAGGTTATCTGACGCCGATACGGCATGAATGGTTCAGGCTGCGTCAAATCATAATCTTTCCACGTAACGCGTCTTGTATCTTTCACTTCGGGATTCAATTCAACAAGCGCTACATTGTCTCCGAATTCTGCAGCGTTTCTTTCCAGATAATCTGTAACAGGCATTCTATCCTCGTACAAAACTTTAGTATTTGTTAAAATAAGTATACACCCGAAACAAACATCTGTCTAACAAAAAATCATTTTGCTGTATGCTTATTTTTCCATTCAGTCGGAGACATGCCTGTAGCATTGCGGAAAGTTTTCATAAAATATTTCACGTCGCCAAATCCTGAGCGTTCAGCAACCTCGTATACTTTATAGCAACCCTTTTCGAGCAGTCGTTCGGATTCCTCTAGACGGAGTCTTTTAAGATAGTCATTAAAATTTACTCCCGTCTGCTCCTTGAACTTTTCAGAGAACCACGTATAATTTACCGACACCTGGTTGGCAACAACAGTCATATTAATATTTTCAGTATAATGCTTATTAATGTAATTGATTGCCTTTGTTATAAAGGGATACGGTTCCGAATGCTTTTTAAGCTGCACGGCAAGATACACTATGTAATCGCTGATATAACTTTTCCACTCAGACAGAGATTCCGTCTGCCATATATTTTCTATCATTATGCTCTTTATATGCAGATACATATCGGTATCGCTGTACCCCGGATATCTTTTGAACAAATTATTAACAATTTTTTCATACAGATAGCGCAGACATTCCGCACGCTGCCCGGGTTCAAAAGCAGAAAAATCAAATATAACATCAAGAGATTTCAAAACATCTTCGGTCACAAGCAGATCAAGACACCCGATGCATTTTTCGTAACGGGCATCTATTTCCGAAAAATTTGAAACCGCGTTGCTTTTTGTATAATAAAAAATACCGGGTTTTCTCTGCTGATTCTGGCCGCCGGCAAAGAAGGCCTGGAGCACCGCAGAATGCGATTCCCGCTTGAGTGTCCGTATTTCCATGACACTATCCGCTGCAGAGCTGATTCCCGTCGTAAATGCGGACATACCAATATCTGACTCAATGAGATATAACGCCTCTCGCGGAATTACAAGACTTACGAAGTCCTTCTTTTCTGCAAGTGTATAATATTGAACCTGTTCAAGAAGTGCGGCAAATGACTCCGAACAATGCTTACCGATTGACGAGATACAGTACATGCCGTTGGGAAATTTGTATCTGGATAATTCGGCATTACTCGTAAGATGTCCTTCGGTCATTAGCGTACGAAGCGCCTGCTCATTGCGCTCTTTTTCCTCTTTATTTACGACCGTAATGGCGGCATTTACTGCATTGAGGAGTTCATTCGTATCGACAGGCTTTAAAATGTACGACAATGCACCGTTTGTAATAGCTGCCTTTGCATACGTAAAGTCATCATAGCCGCTCAGCACGATTATAGCAGGACTGTGTTCAAGCTCCCTGAGTTTTTTCATGAATTCAACGCCATCCATTTCAGGCATTCTGATGTCGGTAATCACGACATCAGGCCGTTCTTTTCTGCTTAATTCATAACCTTCATTCCCATTTCGCGCTTCAAGAACAGTTATTAATCCGCCGAATGAATTCGTCAATATTTTTTTTATTCCCTGTCTTATTAATTTTTCGTCATCAGCAATTATTATTGTTATCATTTTTCAGTTCCCGTTCTGCCGCAATCAGCCGATACCGAATTTTCATTATAAAACTCAAGAGGAACAGGAACGCGGACGAGTGTTCCCTTTCCCGTTTCCGAAAATATTTCAAGGCGATAATCTTTCCCGAAGAACATAGTAAGCCGCTGCTGAATATTTTTCATCCCGATACTGCCTTTTGTATCACGTTCATACGTATCATCCGCAAGATATCCGTAAATTTCAGCAAGTTTTTCTTCACTCATACCGCAGCCGAAATCCTGTATACACAGCCAGATCTTTTTCCCATCAGCGTCTGGTTCTACATAGAGACGGATGGCCGCGTCACGAGCCTGCGGTTCTATGGCATAGTTGAATGCATTTTCTATAAACGGCTGAAGCATCATTTTCGGAATCGTAAGCGTTTCATATTGTTCCGGGATATCAGATTCGAGCGTTACGACATAATCATTGCGTATATTCAAAATGTAGATATATGATTTTATATATTCCATTTCCTGGGCGATTGTAACGGAGTGCACGCGCCAGCGCAGGCAGTAACGCATCATCTTTCCGACAACTATAATACTTCCGGCTATATCATCCTGATCTGCGAGGACAGCCTGCATACGTATCGTTTCAAGCACATTGTACAGAAAATGCGCGTTTATCTGATTCTGCATTGCTTTCATCTCAGTATCGGCAATAAGCTGCTGCTCATTTTTTATTTGTGTAATCTGCGAAAGAAGCTGCTCCGTCATTGAGTTGAACGTTCTTTGCGTTTCTCCAACCTCATCGGTACTCGTGACGGAAATCTTCACATTAAATTTTCCTTCGCGAACCTGTTTCATTCCATCCATAACCGAATAAACGCCGGACATAAGACGCGATGTTGTCTTACTTATTAAAAAATACAGAACAAGAACGGAAGCCAGCAGTCCGAATACAGCGATGACAGCGATTCTGATAATTGACCCTGCTATGATTTCAGTTGAGCACGTATGAACAACAACTATATTCAAAACGGAATTCGTCCGCCATGATGCAAGATGGGTACGTCTTTCTCCTGAGATTTTCCCGATACCGTTGCCTCCCGATGCTGCATAAACAGATGAAAGCTTTTCAACTTCTTTTTTTCCGAGCGGCTGATTAATTTTATTCATTTGAGAATTAGTAACAGGAATCAGTTCTGTTTTTTTTCCGGTTTTTTGAATGAAAAACACATAATCATTCTGATATGGCTCAGGTATTTTGTATGCAAATGAAAAGAAATCATTCATTTTCATTGAAATCTGAAGCCAGCCTATTTCACGCTTTTTATTTATTATCCGCCGGGTTGTACAAACGGAAAGCCCCTTTAGTGCGTTTTGATTTCCCATATATCCGGCAGAATAATTCAGTTCCCATTTACTAAGTCTCCTTAAGTCTGTTCTTTGTGAACTCACAATTACCGGCCAGCGCTCAGGGATAAGAGAATTATCTGCAAAAATCCGCACTGCATATATTGTCGGCATAACGGTCTGAAGTCTCTCTATTGTTGTCGCTTCCCTGTTTGTTGTTTCAATAATTTCCGCTTCATCGCAATTCTCCGGAATTGTAAAAAACAACATCAAATCGTCGTTTGAAGTTATCATTGTTTCGAGCAGATCGAAAGTATGAATATACCCGTCAATTTCTGCTGAGTGATCACGAACAGCTTTTTCACACTGAGCATCCAATTCTGCAGACTCTGTATGTTCCGTTAAAACAATTATGTATGTAAAAAGAGCGAGAAGAGGAATAATGACAATGCATGTATATACAAGTACAAGTCTGTGAGAAAATTCAATACGTTTATTAAAAAGACGGGCTATCGTATTTATATTCTCCAAATTTGATTTTCTCCCCGTTCTTCAGCTTATGAAAGATAGCATATTTTCTGAATGGTGTCTATTTTGGGGTTTTCAGCATTCAAAAAAACCGCCGGCCGTCAGAAAATAACGACCGGCAGAAGAATGAAATATCGTCTGTAAAACTAGTTACTCAAAATGAACATCCGCTATATACATTTTACCATGAACGATGCCGTTATTCTCCCAGTTACAGAATCCAACGCAATAGACCTGTGAAAGATCCACGTCCGTAAACTTACTTAACCCGATTGAAATTGTTTTATATCCATCTGAATCAGGACCGCTTATTGTAACATCGGCATTACCAGCTATCTGAATGGCACCTGTTCCGCCGCCGATGCTGACAAGTTTCAAAATCGCAGTGGTACAATCCACGGTATCTCCGCTGCTGTTTGTACATGCATCATCGTTGAACTTTACGACCATTTTTGAGTAATTGCTCAAATCCACATAATTGCTGTTTGTATCTGAATTACTCTGCCAGAATGCACCGGCCCAGGAGTAAGAATCAGCCAGCGTATATTCTATTGCTTTAACATTTGAATATGTAGTTACGGCAGGATTCGTGCTGCAACCACCGCCCCACGAATTAGTGTCAATACAGTCCAGTATTCTGGAATCCTGAACAAGATTCCTGGTATCCAGTGATACTGATAAATTACTGACAGTCGCTTTGGGAGATACTGTAACTGTACATGTTGCACTTTTTCCATCCACAGTTGCAGTAATAACTGCGCTGCCTTCTGCTACAGCCTGTATCGTACCGTCAGAAACGGTGGCAACAGATTCTTTGTCAGAACTCCATGAAGCGTCTGTCACTGCTACAGTCTTATAAACCGTATAGACAACTGAATCAGAATCAGTAATTGAATAAGCTCCTGTAAGAGTCAGAGATTTTGTATTACCCGCAACAATTGCTGCAGTTGAGGATGAAACGGCAAGTGCACTCAATGTAAAATCACTATCGCTCACTGCCGCATACTTTGCATTTGAAATTGAGAACGAGCAGCCTGTACTATCGGTCGAGTCTACAGGAATCTGAATGCTTATAACTGTACCGCCGGATGTAGAAGATGCGCCGGAAACAGTCATCAGCGCACTAACGTTCTGTGCTGTTCCTGCCGTTAGCGCATAGGTATATCCGTTGCACACAACGTCCTGTGATATTCCTGATGTAACCGTATATGTTACAAGATATGTTCCGTTCGTGCTGACTGTATCGAACAGCTGAATGCCGTACGCAGACGAACCGCTGCTCACCGTGTAATCAAAGCTTAAACTGTTGACTGCAGCAGTCACGTTGCCCGGGACAACAGTTGCTCCAACCCAGTTTGCAGCGTCATACCAAAGCCCGACTGTTCCAGGAGTCTTCGCAACAACACTTTCGCCGCCTTCGCCACTTGAACCGTACGCGACAGTTGCGAGCGATAGTGTTGTAAAACTGAGACCACCTGAACCAGCGTTTTCCTTAACAGATAAATCAAACGTTCCCTGTACCCCGGAACCGTCTTTTGCTGTCGCCGTAATTGTTACGTTGTCTGTAGTAACGGCTTTTGCAGTTACCAAACCGTTTTGATCTACGGCTAAATATGTTTCAGCTGCATCACTGGACGACCAGGTAACTTCTTTATTCGTTGCATTGTCAGGTGTTATAACCGCAGTAAGCTGAAGTGTTGCGCCATTAACAATTGTGCCGGAACCGGTGGCAGATGTAATTGTAATTCCGGAAACCGCCACGGTACCACTGCCTCCGTCATCTCCGCTCAGATTATTTGTACAGCCGGAAATTCCAATCAGCAGTGCAAGAAATGCTGCTAACCACATAATTTTTTTCATTTTTTCCTCCTCAAAAACAGTATCACTTTTCATTACTAATAAATTTTCTATTCGCTTCGGGCTGGAACTATTTCATTACCGGCTGCATTCCAGAATGCAATATTTTTTATGTAAACCTTATAACCGGAAGTTGCTGTCGTACTCAGATCACCGCCGCCTATGTCAAGCACACCATAATCAGTACTGCCGACATATGATGCACATGAAAATTCTTTATTAACCCAGTCAGTCGTAAGCGCGATGGCTGTCTGTCCCTTTGTAGCTGCAGTACTGTCGCTGCAGCTGACCCAGAAAGAGCCGGCGGCTGATCCTTTTACGTCAAATGTAATTTTAGCAACGTTCGACATATCAAATGTTGTTGCAGCCCCAGCTGCATCCGCCGCATTATTACAGAAGCATCCTCCCCACCAGCCTGAAGAACCGACAGTAATTATCATGCCATCCGTATCATTTGTTTCTGCGGTAAAGGTATTGCTCCAAACCTGAAGATCCGCACCTTCAAATTTCGACCATAAAACAGTATTAGTGCCGGAACTATCGCCGTCATTTCCGCTGCTGCCGTCATCAGCGGTCGCTGCATCAGCACATCCGCTGAATATCGCTGCGGCAACTAAAAGACCACACGCAACCATAGCCATTGTTATTTTTTTCATACCTGCTCCTTATTCACTTTTTATATTTTTATTTTCCATCCGTTTAATAAAATCCGGTAGACCTCTTCATTTCAGAAAAGTGTTTTTTCTTCGGATCAGATATACCTTACTTTATTAAAACATACACGGGGAGCCGGAAACATTACATCTTTTACTGATATACACGTACATAATCTACATACATATGCCACGGGATACCCGTAAATCCAGAGCTGTTGTAAATACCAGGGAACTGGCCTCCCATCGCAAAGTTGAATATGATATAAAACGGATAATTGAACGCGTCAGTCCCCGAAGAAGAATCACCGATGGACATTTCCATAACTTCCGTGCCGTCGACATAAAATTTAATAAGTGTGCTTGTCCACTCAATTGCATACACGTACCATTCTGCTACATTTACCGAAGCGATAGTATTCCAGTAATTATTATTCGTTGTTTGCCCCCACGACGCATGGCTGTACGCTGCACTCGTACTTATCCCGTTTGTATTCCAATGGCACGTCTGATACGTAAATGAGTCGCTGTTTACGTGTTCCATAATATCCATCTCGCCCTGATACGGCCAGTTATCTGAACTTGTTCCGAGCATCCAGAAAGCAGGCCAGGAACCGGTTCCCTGGCTGCTCTTTATACGAGCTTCAATTTTTCCGTATTTGAACGTCTTTAATCCTTTGCTCTTGATCCTCGCAGATCTCAAACTGCTGTCCGCAGTTATATCAAGTACTCCTCCGTGAACGGCTGTATTATCGGTCGTATATGTCTCCAGTTCGCCGTTTCCCCACCCGCCGGCACCGGTATCATAGCACCAGTCAGCCGTCTTAATAGAAGTTCCTTCAAATTCATCGCTCCAGACAAGTGTATCCCACGTTGTATCTGATGCGGTATACGTTGAAGCAGAACCTGTTACGCTTGTCCCGTTAGTTGCACCGTCAGTTACTGTGTTATTTTCACTTCCATCTCCGGATGGGGTTGCCTCACTCACTGTAATTGTCTTTGATGCAGATTTCCCGCCGACAGCGGCTTTGATTACAGCCGCCCCCGCTGTTATTCCTGTTACAACTCCATCTGTATTAATAGAAACATAACTGTTCCCGCTGTATACAGACCATTTCACAGTTTTGTCGGTTGCGTTATCAGGAGTCACCGTTGCACTCAATGTGATGAAACTGCCGGTTGTTACGGAATCGCTTCCGCTGATCGAAACTCCTGTCACCGCAACTGTTGAACTTCCGCTGGATGAGGAACCGCTCCAGTCTGACGCTGTAGTACACCCGGAATATGAAACGACAAGTATTACAGCCGCTGTCAATATGATAATATGTATAGTCCGCATTTTTTATCCTTAATAATAATTATTTTCTTATATATCATGAATATTCAAAAGGAATTCATTTTCAGAAAGGTATGATTATTTCGGGGACTGACAGATAACACAAAGTCTGTCCGATTTTACATTACGGGGAAAGGCCCTGATTAATTTTTTCCCTTTTTAAAAACAGCTGCCTGATTTTATCTCAGGCAGCTTAAAATACCGGCAGAAAAACAATTTTAGAAAACAACCGGAGATCAAGCCTGTTGAATCACCGGAATTTACTCAATATATTTTCTAGAATCCTATTCCTATGACAAGACCACGGGGTTCGTGTGTTTCAATAAGCGGACTCTGATCCGCAACATCATCATAACAGAAGCCGTACGCATACCCGTCTATGCTGTGATTGTGCCAGAATTTCGCGTAGTAATTGCACGGAGCGGAACCGTAATATGAAGCCGGCGTTGCCCATGCGGACGGATTCGCCGCGACATGGCGGTTCAGTGCAGCGCACATCTGTGCCTGAAGAGCCTTTTCAACAGTATTTCCTGAAGCAAGCACTCCTGAACCTTCCATGAGTGCGTTGTTATCAGGTTTTCCGGTAATATAATAATCCAGTCCTGTTACGGCCGTACCGTATCCATCTGTGCAGGTAAAAATAAGCTGATCGCCTGATGCATGAATATTGAACACACCGAGTGGATGGCTTACAGTAACAGTGTTTGCTGCATAATAATTCCATACCTCGTCAACATAGCTTGACATATACGAACCATATGTCTTCCCCGTGCGGAATTCGCCTTTGCATGGTGCAATAATGCGGTAAGTACTCTGAATAAGCGTCTGGAACTCAGCAGGCTCCTCCGATTTAAATTCACAGAATATTGCATCGCGCGATTCCGTAATACCGACTGTCCGGTAATACCCGCTGTCATTATACATAGCCATCGTCACAGGGAGACCGAACTGATCAACCTGAGTCGTATTGCCCCAGAATCCGCCGCCGGTCACCGTAAATTCAATCCAGTCAAAAATCGTTGATGCATTCGCATCTGAAGAATTATTAAGGTCAGGCTGAACGACACCGACATTTCCAGCTCCGTCAATAATGCCCGACATAACGACAGGTTTATCCATAGAAATGTACAGTCTGCCCGACGTAAATGTAGCCGGAACCTGCATTCCGGAAGACAAATCGCTGAGCTTATATGACCATGATGTACTAGAAGAACCAGAGGAGATAGGAACAAGAGTTCCGTCCGGTTTAAGATAACAGAAATTCCCTGCAGCGTTGCGTCCGATGCAGCAAATGTAAATGCTGCTGTCCGCATATTTACTGCTTGTATTGTTTGCAAACTGAAAAGTCATTTCGTAACCCGATGCAAGAGAAACGAGATCCGAACTTGTCTCATCTGATGAAGAACTTTTTCCGTACGTAATCTGTGACCAGCTCGTCGTATCGGACAGCACTCCCTGCGGAAGGCAGGATTCCGTTCCGCTGTCATTCACAAGCACACAGACATATATTAGAGCCCCTGAGGTGAATGTTGAATTCGTCAGCGTGTAAGAATATGTCCCCGATGAATAAATCATATCCTGATTTGCCAGGACAAGACCGGAACCGTTTCCTTCGGACACATACAACCGTGCATAATTCTTCTCCGATCCGGGCGAATAGGACACCGTCAGGCTGCAGCTTGTCATGCCGCTTACGGTAACAGTTCCGTTCGTTCCGCTCACAACGGTACGCGCTGCATTTTCTCCGGAACCTGCATCGGACGTATCAAGTGACTGAGAACATGAGATAATCCACGCAGCACAAAGCAGGGACATCACAATTGCTATTAACTGTTTCATACTAGTACTTCCTTTTTATATGAATCATCCGTTACTGATACACGCGCACATAATCAACATACATGTGCCACGGAAGATTCGTAAAACTGCTGCTTGTATACACGGCAGGAAACTGTCCTCCCATTGCAAAATTGAATATGATATAAAACGGAGAATTGAACGCATCAAGCCCGGCTCCCGCCGAACTGCCGATTGTCATCGCCATTACTTTCGTATCATCTACGTAAAAACTGATAAGGGTGCTTGTCCATTCTATCGCATACGTATGCCATCCCGATACGTCAAGTGAAGATATCTTATTCCAGTAATTATTATTTGTCGTCTGCCCCCAGCTCGCATGGCTGTACGCCGTACTGGTATCGGAACCGCTGCCGTTCCAGTGGCACGTCTGGTATGTATACGTGTCACTGTTTGCGTGTTCCATTATGTCTATTTCTCCCTGATACGGCCAGCTGTCAGAACTTGTCCCAAGCATCCAGAAGGCAGGCCATGATCCCGTTCCGTTGCTGCATTTCATTCTTGCTTCAATCCTTCCGTATTTGAACGTTTTCAGTCCTTTGCTTTTTATTCTTGCAGATGTCAGGTCGCTTTTCGCCGTTATATCCAGTACACCTCCGTGTACTGTTGCATTTCCGGCCGTATATATTTCAAGCTCGCTGTTTCCCCATCCCCCCGCTCCAGTGTCATAGCACCAGTTTGAAGTCTTCAGTGAGCTCCCCTCGAATTCGTCGCTCCACACAAGCGTATCCCATGTCATATCCGAAGCTGTGTATACTGATGCCGTTCCCGTTACGCTTGTTCCCGATGTAGCACCGTCTATGAGTGTATCGCTGCTGCTGTTATCCGATGTATCTCCGTATGTAATCTGTGACCAGCTCGTCGTATCGGACAGCACTCCCTGTGGAAGGCAGGATTCCGTTCCGCCGTCGTTCACCAGTACACATACGTATACTATTGCGCCCGACGTAAATGTTGCATGATTGAGCGTATACGAGTACGTTCCCGACACATACGTCATATCCTGATTCGCAAGGACAAGTCCCGTTCCGTTCCCTTCAGACACATACAAGCGTGCGTAATTTTTCTGAGATCCGGGAGCATATGACACTGTAAGATTACAGTTTGTCATGCCGTTCACGGTAATCGAACCGCCGGTTCCGCTTATAACGGTACGTGCAGTACTTCCCGAAGATAAAGTATCCGCCGTAGAGAGTCCTGTAGAACAGGAAAAAAAGGTAAATGCACAAAGAAGTGCAGTCACCACGGATGTAAAATGTTTCATACACAGCCTCCAATTTGTATTCTCCCTTATTTTCAGGCAATCTAAAAAAAACGAAAGGGGGCTTTTTTTCAGAAAGGTATCAATTTTTCAGAAATATAAAAAACGCAGATTTATCTTCCGGTAAATCCGCGTCGTGAGGATTAATGAACAAAAAATTTTACCAGTTATTGGTACACACGTACATAATCAATTTCATACTCTGCTTCCGTGAGGGAACTGTCTATGGTCCCACCGAGATTTCCACCCATAGCCAGATTCAGAATTATATAAAAATTTTTGTCATACGGCCAGTTCACCCAGCCGCTGCCGTCGTTGTAATACTTGGTACCAAGCGAAGAACCGTCGTAAAACGCTTCAACATATGAACTAGTCCACTTCAATCCATATGTATGAAATGTACTCGTTGCATCGCTGAAAGACTTTGAACCAAGCGATGAATACGAATCTGTACCGGCAGAAGCTGAACTTTTGCTGTGATGAACCGTCGCATACGTACTGTCATCCGTTTTCCCCGGTGAATACTCCATTATGTCTAGTTCACCGCTCCGAGGCCATGTTCCGTAGGAACTGTCTTCCGGCATCATCCAGAATGCAGGCCAGACACCATTTCCGGACGGTTGTTTTATACGTGCCTCCATGTAGCCGTATCTCCATGAATGAAGTCCCGCGGTCTTAATACGGGCACTTGTCCAGTTGCCGGAAGAATCTTTCATTGCCTTGATTTTTAAAGTGCCGTCAGAGACATATGCTGTATCGTCATTATCAACATATGCCTGCTGTTCGTTATTCACTTTTCCTTTTTCCCAGACTTCTTTTATCCAGTTGTCTGTCGACGGTGTGGTTCCACTCTCGAATTCGTCGCTCCACACAAGCGAAAGTCCCTCTTTGGGATCACCGGACGCATCTTCTTCCGGAACAAATATACATGATGTTGCCATGGCAGCTGCTGCACAGAGCAGCAGCACCGGTATAATGACTTTGTGCTGCTGCTTCATATTACAGTCCTATATTAAAGTATGTAGTGATTTCCATATAGGAAGCACCGTTGATTTCAACACCCGCCGGCAGTGCACCGTACGGGTCAGAGCTGTTTTCACCGTAAACGCGGCCTGCAACTTTAAGACCGACCCGATTCTTAGAGTCAAGGAACGACGGACTCGGTTTTAATGCATACGCAATATCAAACGAATACTGAACAGGGAATGTCTGATTGAAATTCCTCCACCATGTTTCCGGTCCCCAGCAGTCAGCCCAATATGTCATGCCACCTATCCAGCGGCCGTAACGGAAAGAGAGTCCCGCTTTCCAGAAATTCACGATTTCTTCGGTATCAGAATACTCTCCTGTAGTACTACCGAGCTGTCCGCCCTCGAATGTTCCGATAAGGCGCAGCCCGGAAACAGGATTCGTAACAATTCGTGTACCAGCCTGCCAGAGATTGCGCTGTTCGGGAAGTCCATTCGACGGAGCATACCAGACGTATCCTCCCTGAATCGTTCCGTCGGAATTTGCTTCCGTTGTCCAGTCAGAACTTTTGTACGGTATAATATCAGTTTTTCCTGCATAGAGCGTGTATAGTCCTGTCAGAGAAGCAGCAAACTTTGCCCCCTCTATGTCATCACTATTCCATTCATGGAACCACGTTGCACCTTCCGGATCGTATGTAAGAACAGCTTCAACTTCCAGCGCCTGCCTGTTGCCAAGCCCGACAATAAACGGAGAACCGCTTAATAAAGACCGGCCCATTGCCTTCTGAAGAGGAACCCGGGCACGGAACACCGGTTTGAAAACGAAGTCTCCGTACCCTGCATCGACACCAGTCTGCATTTCAAAACGGTTTCCTGCACCTGAATCAGCCGTATAGAAACTTCCGCGAACTGTCGCTGCGTTTGTATCTGCAACAAGACCGCGGTAAATTGCGTTTGCGTAAATGTACATGTGCTGGAACATATTCGTTCCGATCTGAGCATATCCGCCGAGTGTGTCCACCCAGGTAATTGATGCAGATGATCCGGAGCTACTAAGATATTTTGCGCCGACCTTTTCAGACCCCGCGTTTAGCACGCCGAGTTTTACCGTTATCCACGGGTCAAGAACGGCTTCTCCGTAGAGAGAGGCTTTGCGTCCGGGACCGAATCCGTTGTAAGGATCGAGATTGATGTTCGTCGACGGACCGAATTCCTCCGTATACATAGCTCCAACGGCGCACGACGGCATATACACTGATGAAGACGTGAATGTATGATAATAATTTGCCATAACCTGAGGTTTTGCCGAACCCCAGATTTCGGGTCCGCCTATGACAGTCAAACCCGAAAGCAGCCCCTTCCCGTCTAATTCAAGTGCAACAGGAGCTTTTGAACCGTACGTATCATATCCAATGATATCATATGCTTCCTTTGCAATATTAAACACGTCGCCGCTTGTTTCAAAATTACCATGTCCGACGTGATAATATCCCTTGAGTCCGAAATATGCCGGTTCGTAATCGAACGATGCTGAATATACGTCCACATACTGAAGATCGGACGCAGTTTGTGTCGGTTCCGTCGACTGATCAAACGCAGCTTTCTTGTAATAACTCGACCACTCGTCGCCAAGATTCGTATACGGAGCATTGGTCCATGCCTTAAGCACGGTAGACGCAGTAAAATCTTCAAACGGTTGTACCGTTATTCCAAGCGATGTTTCCGCACTCGTAGTCATCTGATCTGTGTCGCCGTCCGAATTAGTATATCTGAAAGCATCTTTCCAGTCGCTTCCCTTCAGTTCATTCACATAGCATGGAGTCACAGACTGAACAGTCGTATCGAGCGTATCAATTTTCACAATGTTGCGTTCGTTGAAGGTTTCTTTTACCGACTGTTCGTTTCCGATGCCCAGATACATAGGGACTGGAAGCGTATTGAAGGTCTTCTGAATATCGTTGTCAGAGGAATCATACAAGGAAAGCTTCCATACGTCAGCAAGCATATAATAGGCAGCCCGCGGAATACGTTTATTAATTCCCCTGTCGGTCAGTTTACTCTGTGCGCAGATACCGAACCATTCCTCATCCATATTGTTAAGACCGTCCCGGTAATCAAGTTCATATCCCGCATTCGACCAGGTTCCTTCGGTATTGTGAATTGAAAGATCTTTGTTCTGATAATGTTTCCACCATTCGTCAACCCATTCAAATACGAAACCACCTATGACATTCTGAGAGCGGCCTTTACCGTAAGACTGTTCGTATATTTCCCGCCATTGACTGCTGAGGTATGCCATCTGGCCGTACTGGTCTTCCTGCCGTTTCAGTTCATTGAATGCATCAGCACCTGACTCGGTAAACATGACAGGTTTATCCAGAACATCCGCAATATTCTCAAAAAAGGAATCGTAAAATTTATATCCGCGGTAGGCATTTACACCAAGGATATCAAGTGACGGACAGAGTTTCTTAATAAGATCAAGATACTGAGTATCGCCGTTGACAATCCCGACGGGATGGAACGGATCTATATCCTTACAGGCTGCCATAGCTTCTTCCAGCAGACTGTACAGGTAACCGGCCTTTACGACACTCTGCTCTCCCGCCGGAAGATTTTCAATATTTGAACCTGACCAGACAAGTCCGTAATTACTCTCATTCCCGAACATGTACATAAGAACACCGTTCACAGCACGATATGTCCCGGCTGTTTTGCGCGCTTCTTCAACAAGCATCTCACGCGTGTACTTATCGGAATAGTCGGTATTCGGATACCACGTACCCTTTACGGAAACACCGTATCGTCCGAGCATATCGTTTATAATCGTGTAAATACCGTACTTGGAATAAATATACTCAACCCATTTTGGAGGGATCGTCGAAAAACAGCGGATGACATTTACGCCCATCGCTTTCAGAAGCGGCATATCCGTATCAATCATAAGTTTGACGTATTCATCATCATGGCTCCACAAATCGTATGAGTACGTTTCACCTATCGGAGTATACGACCAGACGACACCTTTTACTTCTACCGGTGTATTACCATCTATAAGGCGCCAGCCTTTGTCGTCTTTCTGGACTTTAATATACTGGGCAGACAGAGAGATATTAAGGCAGACTAATACGGCAAACAGCGAAATACTATATTTTCTGTTCATTTTCCGGCTCCTTCTTTCTGATCGTTCAGACCGACGACTTTACCGTAGCCCCATGAACTTGCATCGAGATATGTATTATCTTTTCCGCTGTTCCAGTGAATAAGACGCGAGCGCTCTTTACCGTTATCAGCATCGTTAATCTGAAAATCTCCGCGTACATTCTGCTTCGGTTTTAGTTTCGTAATGCTCATAAGTGAGAACGGAATCGCAGCTTCTATCTGGTATCCTTTTTCAGAATAAACAACAGCAACTTTAATTTCACTGTTTTTCATCGCCACATCGTCTATACTGAAATCATATGCAAATTTATTTGTCTTGCTCTTCGGGATAATACGGACACGGTGATCTGTGCTTTTATAGAAAGTATGATGCCCGGTATCTGTTCCGAAGAAAAATTCAATCGAATCACCGCGCCATGCCTGCGGAGCCGGGAACGTATTAACTTCCGGATCATCATCATCAATTCCGGCATACAGATACAAATACTGGTCATCTGCACGTACAATAAATAATCCGTCTGTATTCTCAGGATTGAAAAGGCCTCCATAAACCATGCGGCGGGTATGAATCCCCTGGAGTCCGTTCCACTCGGAAAAATTCCCGTCTATGACAGGTTTGTCTTTCGCCGAATAATATACGTAAAATAATTTTTCTTTTTCACCTGCATCGGCAGCTTGTTGTACCGGTGGTGCATACGGCGGTTCAATTATCCGCTTCTGGTTTATAGTCAGGCAGGATGTAAGCAGGATTGTAGATATTGTGATATACAAAAAAAAACATTTTCTCATTTCTGTATCTCCTGTAAAAAATCCGCATCAGCAGTACATCAGAATGATGCGGAGTACTCCTTATCTAAAGACAAAAACCCGGAGAAAGGATGTGCTTCAGCACAAAAAGAGTCTTTCTCCGGGTTTATCATGCTGCTGGTAAATTGTCGGAATTTATTCAGCAGTTTTGTGAAATTCGAATTATTATTTTACTCCGAGTTTCGCTTTGTTTGCGTTCATCAGTTTAGTCTGAAGGGCAACAACTTTATCAATTCCTTTGTCTTTCTTGAACTGATTGTAATCTGCAAGAATCTTGTCGAAGTCTTTTTCTGTCGGAGCGCGAAGCAGATCAGAAAGAACTTTACCCCATTTTCTCTGAATTTCCTGATAGATCAGATCTTCGTCAGAGCCGACAGGAAGCGTAAGACCATCGTATACTGCGAATGATTTTACATACGGGCGGGTCCAGAGCTGCGGCTGACCGACGGCCTGACCATACTCGATACCCCACTGCGCCTGCCATGCAGTATCCATAAGCATCCAGTATGTATATTGAACACCGATATCAGTTTCCTGCTTGTTCTTGTCAGTCTGATCAAGTTTCTTTATTGCAGGAAGCAGCTGGGGGACGCCGTTGTTTATAGAATACGTTTTATCCTTAATTCCGAAATTCGTATCCATCTGTCCTTCTTCACTGATAAGATATGTGAGGAACTGCATTGCGCGGGCTTTGTCTTTGCAGTTTTTGGAAATAAGCGTGATTGTCCAGCCTGAAATTCCGCCGCCTGCAAGTGTCGGTACATCGCCTCTTGTGTCCTTCGGACCATCAACTGCAATGTAAATCATGTTCGGGTCTTTCTGATACAACGCATTCTGAGCGGCCTGCATATCCCAGTTCTGATACAGCATGCAGAAATAGCGCCCCTGTGCTGCTTTTTCCTCAATCTGGGAGCGTTTGTCTACAAACACATCTGTGGGAATGAGACCTTCCTGATGTGCCTGACGAAGAGCTTTGAGCCAGCGTACATATTCCGGATTCTCCGTAAGGCCGATTGCAGGGTCTGCAAATTTGCCGTTCTGTTCTGGAGAAATTGCAAGGAAATGAGCAAGCGTGTTCTGAAGCATACCGCAGCCGGTATCTGTAAATTCATTCGTTCCGAAAGGAATGACTGACAATCCGTTGACTGTCGGATATTTTGCTTTTGCTGCACGGAGCGCCTTGAGGAATCCCTCGGGTGTTGTCATATCCGGTTTTCCGAGTGCTTCATACATATCCTTGCGGACAAGGAACGTCTCATTCGATGTAAGTTTACCAGCATATTTTTTATAATCAGCGGGGGTATACGATGCATTCGGATATCCGTAGATATGTCCGTCTGCCTGGCGGTACCAGCCGAGCTTGTCGCTGTTTGCAACCGTAAAGAAATAAGGATCATACTTTTTTGCAAGCTCATCGAGCGGCTCGACAAGACCTGCGTCAATCATCATCGGAACCTGCCCTTCCCACCAGCCGAGAGTGATAAGATCAGGAAGCGCATCGCCTGCAATCATCGTATTAAGTTTTTCGGCTTCGTTTCCCGCCGGAACGATGAAATTTACATCAACGCCGGTTTTCTGTGTTATGTATTTTGAAACTTCCGAATCTCCCCAGTGGCGTGCGAACCAGCTGAAATTAATATACCAGTCGAACTTAACAGGTTTCGACGCATTCAATGTCCACCCCGGGGTTTTTGCAGTTCCTGATTTTGTTCCGTCTGCATCAGACTGCTTTTTCCCAAAAGGCCATGCAAACAAACTTGATGATACTGCAACTGCCATCATCATACCAAAGGCTATTACTTTACCCTTCTTCATACATCCTCCTATTATTTTTTCAAAGGTTCTGCGGATATCACTCCGTTACCCCTTAATAGATCCAATCAGCATTCCCTTTACGAAGTATTTCTGAAGGAACGGATACACGCACATAATCGGTGCTGTTGTAACGACCATCGTCGCAAGCCGGACGGACTGCGAGCTTACCTGCTGAGCCGTAATACCTGCCGGCATTGCAACAACTGCTTTCGAGGCAGACGCGCTTGCAACGACACGGTACAGGAATGTCTGAATAGGCTGCAATGTCGCTTTGTTAATGTACATAACGCCGGTAAAGTAGTCGTTCCAGTGCGCCACACCGTTAAAAAGCGCGATTGTCGCCATTACGGGCATTGAAAGGGGAACTACTATTTTAATAAAAATAAGCAAATCGTTTGCACCGTCTAGTTTCGCCGATTCTTCAAGACCTGCAGGAAGTTCGCGGAAAAACGACATAAAAATTATCATGTTATAAAAATTGAACAGACTGGGAATAATGTATACCCAGAAACTGTCATACAGACCCAGATTCTTAATCGTGATAAAATACGGAATCAGCCCGCCGCCGAAAAACATGGTTATTGTTCCGAATATAATATAAAATTTGTTGAACATAATATGCTTTTTGGAAAAGGCATACCCCACCATTGCGGTAAACAGAACACTCGTTATTGTTCCAAGCAAAGTGCGGAGAATTGTTACAACAAATGCCTGCGCGATTGTTTTATCCTGAAAAACAGTTTTATAGCTTTCAAGACTGAATTCCCTCGGCCACCAGTATATTCCGCCGCGCATCGAGTCTGCAGAATTATTAAATGAAATAACAATGGTATACCAGACAGGATATAAAGCGAGAAAGCATATTAAAACCATGATAACATTTATGAACATATCACCAGCCGCAGATCTGCCGATTTTTTTAGTACTTGTCATACTATATCTCCCTGTTAGAACAACGACGTATCGTTGATTTTTTTTGTCACCTGATTCGCGATATACAGCAGGATAAACGCGAAGACTGACTTAAACAAACCGATTGCGGAAGCATAAGAATAACGCATTCCCCTCATAGCCGTGTTGTACGTATAGATATCAATTACGTTGCTCCTGTCGGCATTCAAAGGATTCCACAACACGAAAATCTGGTCAAAGTTCGTATTGAGCAAACCGCCTACCGCAAGAATAAACATAATGGTAATTGTGCCCGCTATAGAAGGAAGCGTAATGGACCATATCTGCCTCCACCGGCTGGCACCGTCTACCTTTGCAGCTTCGTACATTTCCTGATCAATACCGGAAATTGCAGCCAGATAAATAATCGCAGACCAGCCGAGTTCCTTCCATAAATCGGAGAGGACTGCAATGCCCCAGAAATATTCCGGGTAGGCAAGGAATGTAATTCCCTCTTTTAAAACTCCCATTTTAATAAGAAGTTCGTTAAAAAGCCCCGACTCTCCCATCCACGTTGTAAGTATGCCTCCAAGGACTACCCACGAAAGAAAGTGAGGCATATATGAAATAGTCTGGATTGCTTTCTTAAAACGAACATTTTTTACTTCGTTAAGAAGCAGTGCAAAGACAATCGGCAGAGGGAAATTAATAAGAAGTTTCAAAAGACTTATACCGAGCGTATTCTCCATAATATTCCAGAATTCGTCGTCTTTGAAAAAGTCAATAAACTGCTGAAAGCCGAGATGTGCCGCCCACGGTGACAAAAGAAATTTCTTACTGAACAGCGGAGTCGTAATATAAAAATTTTTCTTAAACGCAATCAGGATACCGTACATCGGTGCATAATTAAAAATCAACATCCAGACAATTCCGCAGACTGCCATTATCTGCAGATACTTTTCTTCCTGCAAACGCTGCCAGAAGGTCTTTTGCCTGAGTCCGACGACAGTTTCTTCTGTTTTTTTACTCTTCATATCTTTTACATCCTTTCAATCACGGAGTATAGACCTCATGGATGCTGCGCACCAGAACTACCTTTTTCAGATTGGTGTTTTTTTTTCGGTTTCAAATTGACATATCAGTATTCATCGCTTATTCTCCTGTCTAAGAATACAGAAAAAAGAAGGAATACCTTATGAGCATAGAAAAGACTGTGAAAGGATATTTCACGCAGCTTGACGGAGAACAGTTTTATAAAATTGAAAATTATGACTGCATGGAAGATTTTTTCATGACAATCACCAGTTCTTCAGATATCTGGAATTTCTGCTGGTCCCAGGGGGGAATCACCGCGGGACGGAAAGATTGTGATCATGCTCTGTTTCCATATTATACTGCTGATAAAGTTTCAGATGCAAAATCATATACAGGGGCATACACGGCAGTTGCGGCTATAAAAAACGGATCACTGCATATATGGGAACCGTTTGCATCGCTTGCAGAATCCGAAGCTTTACGGGCGCAGTCAGATAAAAAAACGATACATTCCATTTACAAAAATGCGGAGGGAACATCAGTCTGGTTTGAAGAAGTTAATTCCGAGCTTTCTCTTGTATTCCGGTACGGCTGGACATCATCTGCGAAATTCGGCCTTGTGCGGCGAGTGCATATTGAAAATCTTGCACCTGCATCTGTCACTCTCTCCGTACTCGACGGGTGCCGGAACATACTCCCCGCATGCTGTACTGCAGATTTCCAAAACAACAACAGCGTACTGCTTGATGCATACAAAAAAACGGATCTCGACAAGGAGGCAGATATTGCATTTTTTGCAGTTTCCTCCATCGTAACCGACAAAGCCGAACCGAGCGAAGGCTTATATGCAAACACCTGCTGGTTTACAACAGAAAACACGCTGCTCATTTCTCCTGATACACCGAAGCAATTCGTTCAGGCGGCGGCAAATCTGAATAATAACGGCGGAAAACTCCTGCTGAGAAGTTCTCTTGATGCGGCAGACGTTATAAAAGGACGGCGACCTGCATGCTATATCTGCAGGGATATAGAGCTCGGAGCCACAGGAAGCAGCACCGCGTCAGACAACTGGAGCCAGATATTCGATACGGCTCTGGACGCATGCCGTATTGCGCTGCTGAAAGAACAGCTGAAAGACAGGGCAGAAGCAGGACGTCTGCTGCAGGAAGATATCATTGCAGGCATAAAACTTATGGAACAGTATACGGCTGACGCAGACGGCATACAGCATACAGCTGATACCATGACATGCGCCCACCACAGCGCAAACGTCATGTTCAATATCATGCGCGGCGGCATTTTTGCGGACAACGGAAAAATCGATGCAGAAGATTTCACTTCATTCGTCGGGCAGAGAAACAAAGCGGCAGTACCGGCAGCTGAAAGGGTTGCGGCAGCCGGAGATGTCCGGAAAGCCGTCGAATCTTCAGGAAATGCACAGCTGCAGCGGCTGTTCCTAGAATACATGCCGCTCACATTCTCCCGCCGTCACGGAGATCCCAGCAGACCGTGGAACAGATTTAATATAAAACTGAAGGATGAAACGGGAAACCCGATTTTAAATTACGAAGGCAACTGGCGCGATATTTTTCAGAACTGGGAAGCGCTCGCATGGTCGTATCCTCTTTATACGGAAAACATGTATGCAAAATTCCTTAATGCCATGACAGCCGACGGATTCAATCCGTACCGGATTTCACGGGAAGGGATCGACTGGGAAATTCCCGATCCTGACAATCCGTGGGCACAAATCGGGTACTGGGGCGACCATCAGGTCATTTATCTGCAGAAACTGCTTGAACTGGAGAACAATACAAACCGCAGCAGACTACTTTCCTCCCTGAACGACATACTGTATTCAACTGCAAACGTTCCATACCGCATAAAACCGTATGCGGACATTCTGAAAAATCCGCGCAGCACCATCGTATTCGACTATAAGCTGAGCGATAATCTGCAGAAAAACGCGGCAGTGTACGGTACCGATGCAAAACTCATTACCGGAAAAGACGGACAGCCTGCACTCGTCTCACTCACCGCAAAATTTCTGCAGATTGTCATTACAAAGGCGGCGAATTTCATTCCGGGCGGCGGAATCTGGCTTAATACGCAGCGGCCGGAATGGAACGATGCGAATAATGCGCTCGCAGGTTACGGCCTTTCACTGGTAACGCTCTGCTATCTGCGCAGATATACCGCATTCCTCATAGACATCTATACGCATACGGACAGCACGTCGTTTACGGTTCCCGGCGAAGTTGCAGACTGTTTTACGGCACTCGGCAGGCTTTATGCTGAAAGCAGTCCGGAAGCAACTGCGGCAGACAGCAGTATGCGGCGCATTTTTGCAGATAAGGCAGGGATACTCTTTGAAACGGAACGGAATGCATTGTATGCCGCCGGGTATTCTCAAAAGGAACAGAAACTCGGAAAAGATGACATTCTTACGGCTCTCAAAGCCATTCTCGCTCATGTTGAACAGACAATAAGGATGAATAAACGTCCCGACGGTCTGTACCACGCGTACAATACGATGGAAATAACCGGCAGCGGCATGGAAATTTCACATCTTCAGGAAATGATCGAAGGCCAGGTCGCAGTCCTTTCTTCAGGAATACTTTCTCCTGACGAAGTTCTTGCACTGTTCCGTTCACTTAAATCAAGCGCCATGTTCGAAAAGAGACAGTATTCGTATATGCTGTATCCTGATAAGGAGCTGCCGCTTTTCTACGTAAAGAACTGTGTTGCGAAGGATGACGTAAAGGCCCTTCTCCCGCTTCTTGCAAAAACGGGAACAAAAATTCTTGCAGAAGACCGTACAGGCGTCTATCATTTCAATCCGGAATTCAGGAATGTACGCATACTGGGAGAATATATCCAAACCCTTCCCGTACAGGACGCCCCTTCTCCGCAGGAAAGGCAGACGCTGTGTGCATTGTATGAAAAGACGTTTAAGCACCAGAGTTTTACCGGCCGCTCAGGTACGTTCTACGCATATGAAGGTCTCGGCAGCATCTACTGGCATATGGTATCAAAACTGCTGCTTGCTGTTCAGGAAAATGTGTTTATTTCGCTGGAAAAAGTCCGCGAGGGCACATGCAGCATAAATACAGCAAAAGAACTTGCAGTTGCATATTATGATGTCCGGAAAGGAATCGGTTTTAACAAAGAACCTTCCGTATACGGAGCCTTCCCCTTTGATCCGTATTCGCACACCCCGTCCGGGCAGGGGGCTAAACAGCCTGGCATGACCGGACAGGTAAAAGAAGAAATCATTACACGATGGGGCGAACTGGGCATAACCGTAAAAAACGGCACGGCATCATTCAATCCCGTGCTGCTTCGCCGCAGTGAATTTTTTGATAACGGGACGCTCTGTTTTACCTGGTGCGGAGTGCCGGTTACGTATCATCTTGCGGATAAAGACAGTATTTCCGTTGCGTCAAACGGGAAGACAACACGGAACGGAACGTTTCTGACACAGGAAGAAACAGCAGAACTGTTCAGCAGAAACGGAACAATCAAAAACATTGATATATGGATCAGTATGAAGGAAGCCATTATTGATTAATAACAAAGGGGGAGACTTTACAGATTCTCCCCCTTTGTTTTATTTCTTTTCCAGATTTCTGCTTTTCCGGTATGCAACGATTTCGACAATAAGTTTCTCCGGGACAGGCTGGTCAAGCGGAAATCTGACAGCGCCCTTTGAATATACGTAACCATTCAGTTCCCGAACAAAATGGCTGATGCCGTCGCCGGTCGGATAGAAACCGATATGATTTTTACAGCCTGCAAAGTACACCAGCGCACCGTTTAAAAAAAATGCCGGCATATTGTAGCTGATTCTTTCTTCTGCTTCAGGAACCACGGATTTTATTATCCGGCGCAGTTCATCAAGCATTCTTTTTACCGGCTCCGGAAAAGAATTTATATACGAGTCTACAGTTTCAAAAACTTTCCGGCTGCCCATGAAAAATGCCGGAATTTTTATGCTTTTTTAAATATATTCGTTTTTATCCACGTCCAATTTAAAATAACATGACATACGACACATGCGGTAAATATATACCCGCACAGCGGATGTACCTTTACATATATATCACGCGGAATCACGTCGTCGAGCAGTGCTGTTGTAACAAGGCAGATGAAAACAAGCACCATGATGCTGTTTACAATTTTAAGCAGATTCTGTTTTTTCATTTTGCTTCCTCCGGTTTAATTAGTTGTATTGTAATCCGGAGACATTAGAGTTGTCAATAATTCCATTATTAATACATTTCTTTTGAGCGGATAAGAGTTTCCCTTTACGATTCCGGTTTTATGGAGTAGTATAGGATATTATATACAAACTGTATTTTTGCAATCTTTATAAAACGAGGATTTTATGAAACAACTCATGCTGGGGAATGCAGCTGTCGCACGGGGACTGTATGAAGCCGGATGCGGCATCATTTCCAGTTATCCCGGAACGCCAAGCACCGAAATAACCGAAGAAGCTGCAAAATTTAAGGATATCTACTGCGAATGGGCTCCAAATGAAAAAGTCGCTCTTGAGACAGCGTTCGGCGCAAGCCTTGCCGGAAAACGCGCGTTCTGTGCAATGAAGCACGTCGGTTTAAATGTTGCAGCCGATCCGCTCTTCACCGTTGCGTATACAGGTGTAAACGCAGGCCTTGTTATCGGCGTTGCAGACGACCCGGGAATGCACTCTTCCCAGAACGAGCAGGATTCACGCCATCACGCAATCGCGGCAAAAATACCAATGCTGGAACCATCTGACTCGGCAGAAGCACTTTCATTTGCGAAACTTGCATACGAAATCTCAGAAAAATTCGACACGCCTGTCCTTCTTAAAATGTGTACGCGCATATCACACTCACAGTCTGTCGTCGAAACAGGGGAACGTGCAGAGTATCCTGTAAAAAAATATGAAAAAAATATAACGAAATATGTCATGGCTCCGGCAAATGCTGTCCGCCGCCACCCGGTCGTTGAAGAACGCCTGAAAAATATTGCAGCATGGGCAGAGACATCCGGAATCAACCGCATAGAAAAAGGCAGCTCAAAGCTTGGTATCATTACATCGTCAACGTGCTATCAGTATGCAAAGGAGGTTTTCGGTGACGAAGCGAATATATTAAAGCTCGGCATGGTAAATCCCCTGCCTGCAAAATTGATACAGGATTTTGCAGCAGGTGCCGATAAAGTTGTTGTTATAGAAGAGCTTGATCCGGTTATCGAAAATTTCTGCAAATCGCTTGGTATAAACGTACACGGCAAAGATATGTTTCCGCTCTGCGGAGAGTTCAGCCAGAACATGATTGCGCATGCTTTCGGAAGAGCGGACAAGCCGGTAAAAAAACTTGACGAAGCAATTCCTGTCCGGCCGCCCGTAATGTGTGCCGGATGCCCGCACCGCGGTATGTTCTATGCACTTTCAAAAAATAAAATAACGGTACTCGGCGACATCGGCTGTTACACGCTCGGTTCAGCCGCTCCTCTTTCCGCAATGGAAATGACGCTCTGCATGGGCGCATCCGTTTCCGCCCTTCACGGATTCAACAAGGCGCTGGGAAAAGAAAGCGAAGGGAAAACAGTCGGTGTTATCGGCGATTCGACATTCTGCCACTCAGGTTTTACGGGACTTGCCACTATTGCATATAACCAGTCAAACTCGACTGTCATCATCCTCGACAATTCAATCACCGGCATGACAGGCCATCAGCAGAATCCGTCTACAGGAAAAAACCTGTACGGCGAACCTGCAGGAAAAATCGACCTTGAAGCGCTCGTCAGAGCAATGGGCATTAAACGCGTACGGATCGTTGACCCCTATAACATTGCAGAATGTGAAACAGCCGTAAAGGAAGAACTGGGGGTTGAAGAACCATCCGTCATCATAAGCAGAAGGCCGTGCGTACTGCTCAAAGAAGTGAAACACAGCCTGCCGTTCCATGTAGACACGGAAAAATGCGTAAGCTGCAAATCGTGCATGAAGATAGGATGCCCTGCGCTTGCAATAAAAGACGGAAAGGCAAATGTCGACATCACGCTGTGTGTCGGCTGCGGTGTGTGCAGACAGATGTGTAAATTCGGCGCGCTCAAAAGCAGTGATGAAAAATAACGGAGTACGACATGACAGATAAAGTAACAAATATAATGATAGTCGGCGTCGGCGGACAGGGCTCTCTGCTCGCAAGCAAGCTGCTCGGTAAAGTCCTGCTCGACAAAGGATACGACGTCAAGGTTTCTGAAGTACACGGCATGAGCCAGCGCGGCGGAAGCGTCGTCACATACGTACGGTTCGGCGGAAAAGTATATTCTCCCATCGTGGATAAAGGTGAGGCCGATTTCATCGTCTCGTTCGAACTGCTCGAAGCAGCCCGTTACGTCGAATATCTCGCCCCTTCCGGACGGATTGTCACGAACACGCAGCAGATAGACCCGATGCCCGTCATTACAGGAGCGGCGGCATATCCCGAAAATCTCGTCGAAAAACTGCAGCAGGCTGGTATAAATGTGGATGCGATGGACTGCCTGAGCCTCGCAGAGCAGGCGGGAACGGCAAAAGCGGTAAACATCGTTCTCATGGGGCATCTCTCGAAATATTTTGACTTCCCCGAAAGCGAATGGCTTACTGCGCTTGAAACGATGGTTCCGGCAAAATTTCTTGACGTGAACAAAAAAGCGTTTGCGCTCGGAAAGGCAAATTAAGCAATAACCTCGCAGAAGCAGAGGTATTAAAAGCCTCTGCACGAATAAAACAGGACACAATTTTATGGAAGAACACTATTACCAGAAAGATATAGAGACCATGCCAGAAGATCAGCTCAAGGACCTTCAGGGAAAACGCCTCGCAGAACAGTTCAAGTGGGCGTATGACAACATTGAATTCTACCGGAACCGCTGCATTGAAGCCGGTGTTTCACCGGATGACGTGCACGGTATGCAGGATCTGGAAAAGCTCCCGTTCATGTGCAAGGACGACCTCCGTGCAACATATCCGTACGGGCTGTTCGCTGTTCCGTTGAAAGACGTGGTACGACTTCATGCTTCGTCGGGGACAACAGGGAAACAGATTGTCGTCGGATACACAAAGGAAGACCTGGACAGCTGGGACGATGTTGTTGCACGGCAGCTTGTTGCGGCTGGTGCTTCAAATGAAGACATCGTACATGTCGCCTACGGATACGGGCTGTTTACGGGAGGATTCGGTATTCACGGGGGAGCAACAAAACTCGGCTGCACTGTCGTTCCCGTTTCATCGGGTAATACACAGCGGCAGATTACGATTCTCAAAGACTTCAAATGCACTGTTCTTGCCTGCACGCCTTCGTATGCCGCGTACCTTGGTGAGACGCTTCACGATATGGGCATGACGCCCGATGACCTTTACCTCAAATCAGGTATATTCGGCGCAGAGCCGTGGACGGAGGAAATGCGCCGTGAAATAGAAAAAGCGCTTGGCCTCAAAGCATACGACATCTACGGCCTTACCGAAATAATGGGTCCCGGTGTCGCATACGAATGCAGAGAGCAGCACGGCATGCACGTAAATGAAGACCATTTCATAGTCGAAGCGCTCGATCCCGATACGCACAAACCGGTTCCGGACGGACAGAAAGGCGAAATAGTCTTCTCGTGCCTTACGCGGAAAGCCTTTCCGCTGCTCCGGTTCCGCACGAAGGATATCGGTGTACTCAACAGGACTCCGTGCGCATGCGGACGCACGTTCGTACGCATGTCCAAGCCAATGGGCAGAACGGACGATATGCTCATTATCCGCGGCGTAAACGTCTTCCCGTCACAAATCGAAGGAGTCCTCCTGTCAAAAGGCTATCCGCCTCTTTATCAGATCATCGTAGGAAGGGAAAATAACAACGATACATTTGAAGTACAAGTCGAAATGACGGAGAACAATTTCTCCGATGTTGTCGGCGACGTCCGCCGCAAGGAAAATGAACTTTCCGCTGCGCTCCAGACAATTCTGCAGATAAAGGCAAAGGTGACGCTTGTTGCCCCGAAAACAATTGAGCGCAGCAATGGTAAAGCAAAGCGCGTAATCGATACACGGAAACTGCACGACAGCAAGTAAAAACCACGTTTAAGCCGCAGTCCGGCATGCAGCCGGCAAAGGAGATGTACCTATGACAATTAACCAGATTTCAGTATTTCTTGAAAACAAACCGGGAACACTTTCCGGCCTTACGGAAACACTCGCAGAAAACAACATAAACATGCGTGCAATGTCGCTTGCAGATACTTCCGATTTCGGCATAGCACGGATTATTGTAGATAATACGGATGAGGCGGCTGCGCTGTTACGGAAAAGCGAATACGTCGTAAAAGTAACGCCTGTTCTCGCCCTTGAAATTCCGGACGAAGCCGGAAGTCTTAACAGAATACTCAAACTGCTCGGTACGAAGGATTGCAACGTTGAATACATGTACGGATTCACCGGACGAAGGACAAACAGCGCCTGCATGATACTCCGCGCAACCGACGTACCGGCAACGGAAAGAGTATTGGCAGAAGCCGGCGTCAGGCTCGTCTGCAGCAGCGACTTAAGCGAGCTGTAATTCTTACAATACTATTCTATATTATATGTTTCACCGTATTTGACGACTGTCACATCGTTGTATCCGTGCTCCGCAAGATACTTTTTAAAGAATGTCTGCGACTCTTTCTCACCGTGAACCATAAAAATCTGCTTAAGTCTGCTTTTATCTATTTTTTCGAGCCAGGAGGTAATTTCTGTATAATCGGCATGCGCACTGAAAGCATTTATCTGTTCAACAGCAGCCTTCACTTTGTACCAGTCGTTCATTATTTTCACATCTTTTTCGCCGTCGCGAATCCTGCGACCCAGCGTATTCTCCGCCATGTATCCCACAATCAGTATGGTATTCCGCTCGTCGCTTATTCCGTTCGCAAGATGATGAAGGATTCTGCCGGCTTCGCACATACCGTCTGCACTGATAATAATCATCGGGCCTTCTTTTTTGTTAAGCGATTTTGACTCTTCAACACTTGTGGTAAATGTGAGGGCTCCGAAACCAAACGGATTCTTATGGTGCTGAAGAAATGCTTCCGTAACCTGCTCGTCATAGCATTCCGGATGAACCCGGAACACGCTTGTCGCATTCGTTGCCATAGGAGAATCAACATAAATAGGAATATTCGGAATCTTATTCTGATCAACAAGGAGATGCAGATAAAAAACAAGTTCCTGCGCACGTTCAATTGCAAACGAGGGAATCAGTATCTTGCCTTTCTTTGCAACTGCATCATGAACAACCTTTTCAAGTTCCTGCATGGCAAATTCCTTATCCTCGTGTTTTCTGTCGCCGTATGTGCTTTCCAGAAACAAATAATCAGGAGCCGGCACATTTGTCGAAGGATCCCTGATAATCGGCTGATTACAGCGTCCCAGATCCCCTGTATACAGAATACGGATTTCGTCATTTCCCGTTCTTCCGGGATGAGGTGCGTTAAGGCGTCCGTGCAGACCTTTTATGGTCACATTCGCAAAGGCCGAGCCCAGAATGTGTCCTGCATCAAAAAATTCAAGTTCAACATCCGGTGCAATATACATTTTGCGGTTGTAGGAAACGGACACTATCTGGTTGGCCGTCGCGATGCAGTCTTCCTCCGTATACAGCGGTTTCCATGAAAATTTGTCGCCTTTCCTTGCAGCCTGCTTTGCAAGGTATTCTGCATCGCGTGCCTGAATACGGGCACTGTCCATCATGACAAGATTTGCGATATCGCGGGTCGCCGGAGTCGCATAGATATTTCCCGTATATCCCTTTTTAGAGAGCACAGGCAGAAGCCCGCAGTGATCAAAATGACCGTGGGTCAGAATAACCGATTCAAGTTTATCGGCAGCTATATCAAAATTACGATTTTTTTCATCGGATTCCCGGCGTTTTCCCTGAAAAGCCCCGCAGTCTATCATAAACGGGCGGCCGTCTATTTCAAAAATATGCTTGGAACCGGTTACTTCTTCAGCAGCTCCCAGTGAATATAAACTGATTCCCATAAAATGCCTCTTTATATAAGAAAATTTTTGATCATTTTTTAATTCTATCCCTGTTTGACTGATTTCACAAGTAAAAATGCTGTTATAAAAATATTTGCAGTAACTGCACATTTCCAGTATAATTGTACTAATTATAGTAGGTGCAAATCTCGAGGTATCTGTGTATTCACGACCGATGAGCGACCCCCCGAAAACCATTGTAGCAAATGGCAAAGCTTCGTTCGGTACGTTTTCAAGCGTACCCGCAAAACTTGATATCAGAGGACTGGCAGCTCCTTTTGGAGGGATTCCGCTTCCCCCCTTTATTACCAATTTCCGCATAAAAAGCCGTTTAGCTTATATGTTTTCAATAGGCGACTATATCGGTATGGCTGAGTTTTTTGACGATAAAATGTTCGGACTTGCTGAAGTCATATTCTGGAACAGGGTAACAGGAAAAAAACTTGCATATCACACATTCATGACACCGCGCCGGCGTTTCGTTCCCGTAAAGCTCGACAACGCCGTATGTGTCAGTTTCAATAAATCACGGTATATAAGAATTCTATGGAGTCGCAAACATGACCGCATCTTCCTGCTTTTTACATTAGCGGCCGGCGGCAACAGACCGGCAGTAAAAGGTTCTTTTTCTGCACACTTCACCGATCCGCTTCATACAGAACTTCTCACTGTTGTTCCTGCACCAACAATGAGGCGGTGCTCGGCATCCTGGCTCACCACAATGCCGATTCACGGCTCGCTCAATATTCTTGCCGGGAAAAAGACGCAGGCGGTTCCCATGCAGGAAACAGATGGCCAGGCTTTTATGATGCTTAACCGGAAATATTACAACTATCACACAAAAAGCGAAATGATGTGCGGAATCGGCGAATATGAAGAAAAAAAACTATTATTCAGGTTCGTCATGACAAGCATGGATACAGCCGATGCAGATTACAATAACGAAAATATCATGGTTCTTGACGGCAAAATTACGCCGATGCCTTCGGTATGTATAACACATCCGTTCGGAATCAACAATAAATGGGTCATACAGGATACAGAGTCAATGATAGACCTCACGTTCACCCCTATTTCCGTAAACCACCGTACACTTAACATTTTGATTATGCGTACTGATTATAATACTATATATGGTACGTTTGACGGTGTATTACTTACAAGTACTGGTGATAAAATCACTCTGAAGAGTTTCCCCGGTATTGTAAAAAAGAACCTGTTAAGGGTTTAATTACTTATACTACGAATATCATTCCGGGGCTTATCGTCCGTAAATTCCGATTTGTTTTGTCACGGCACGAATCCCCGGTACCTTTTTATAGGAGTGTGCAATGGACAATGAACTGCCTTATCACAAAACAGCCGAATGGGCTCCTGGTACACTGGATCAGACTAGAAAAGCTATCGGGCAAATTGATCCAAAAGAAGCTGAAATAATGGTAAAAAAACTTGGAGGAGAAGTATTGAACGAACGAGCAATACCTGTAAATACATCATCGACTGCAGGGCACGCATCCCACAGGGGAGCACCGCACGTATCCGGTAATTCAGAGCATAAAACTGCCACTGGAGGATATTCAGGAGCAGGCAGTTCTTCATCGGGTTCTTCCTCAAATCAGGCAGCAGGAAAAAGCACCAGTGAACATTCAGGGCATAAACACAGACACAACGTAAATGATCTTCCTGAACAGAATTCAAAACTGCGTTCCGAAATAGACAAGCTTATGATGTCACAGGAGTACCAGATAAAACCAAATTACGGCTTTTTTAATTTTATCCGCAAATTCCAGAAAGACGGAACTGAACGGATTGTGCCGGCGTTTTATCAGGTAACGCTTAAAATGTACATTGAAAACATGGAAGCTTTCATTACCGTCATCAAAACGCTTATCCAGATTGCACCGAACACATATAAAACGAAAATTGCAAACGGCACCGAGGCAAAGTTCAAATTTCTGCGTATGGTTGCCGGATGGACAATGCAGAATCTCAGACTTGCCTATATCGATTTACAGGATGTGCCGGAACCCGTTCTCGTCTCCGATCTCGTTCCCGTCATCCGCGCGCTTTATAAACCCCTTATGACTGTATACTATTACGGCGATACGAAAATCCCCCAATTAATAAAGGAAATTTATGCAGACGAGATGGCATATCATGATGCACCAAGGGAAAAGCTTTCAAGCATGGCGAAAGAAGCAATTACCGAATGGCTCTATCTCGATACTGAAATCATCCACAAACTGTATCCTCTGCTTATGCGCATGTGTTCCGACACATATGAAGAATATCCGGCATTTTTTACAATAAAAATCGCATCCATTTTACAGTTTGTCGGTCTGCACAAATTTGACCTGCTTCTTCAAAATAAAGAACCAATAGAAAAAAAAGAAGAAAAACGTCCGTCCGTCGTTACCGCAAAGGAAATAAAAGGAAAACGCGACGAAGTAGTAAATACCGGCTTGAACCTGCTTGACAGGCTCTTTCCTCAGGCAGGTTTCAAGAAACTCGATTCCCGTCCTGACTTCTTCCCGTATTTTCAACCATTATATAAGTTTGATGACGGATTCAATATGCTGGCTCCGGTCAATCCGCTGCAGCTCGTTGTAGTTCTGCTGAGAATTATTGAAGACTGTTTTCAGGGCTGCAGGAATATTAAATTCAACATTCAAAGTCCCGCCGACGACACTAAAAAATCCGACTCTATAAATGCAGTGCTTGACGACTGGTCTGCATACCGTGAATCAGTTTTTGAAAAATTATACTGTGACCCTCTGAAAAACCTCGTGAATCAGACGTATTCTCAGGCCGATTTTATTTCATCGCAGTTCGGTAAAAAACTTATTACATCGATGCTCTGGCAGACTACATACCACTTCCTGCCGAATTTTAAATTTGAACGGCTTCTGTTAGAGCACCCTGCCGATGAAAGCCGCTACATACCTCTTTTTCACCGTACAGATTTTGCCCGCAAGTTTCTTTCGGGCGTCGTAAGCGAATGCGATGCCGCTGCAAAAAATCACGGGAGCGTTCAAAGCATAGAAAATCCCTGGGAACATTATGAGTTCGATATTCCGAATGAAGTCTCAAAACGGCTCGACGTACTTCTTGGAGCCCAGAACAAGGGAGCGAACACGAATGCAAACAACGTAAATCTTCTAAAATATACGCTGTGTATCGTAGCTGTACTGGACTGGTGGATTAATAATCCTGACAGTCCGGCATATACAGCTCCGCCGATGCAGATTTACCGCATTTCCGCTGACGACGGCAAGCCCCTCTTTTCTGTCCCTGAGCGGAAAGATCAGAACAAACTGTTCGCGGACGAAATAAAGGCTGCATACAAAAAACAGGCAGCAAAGTAGGTCGCAGGATTTGCATCCATGCAAATCCTGCTTACCGGGAATTGTCCCGGCTCGCACAACGAGCTCGCCGGGATTCCCGCTTTGAAAGTAGAGGGTTTCTCTCTCTCCAAATAAATGTACGTTTTATTTTGTAAAACTGTTCCAGTACAGGATGTCAAGTTCAAGAAGTCCGTTGAGGGCTTTATCGTCGGAAGGAAGTGCAAAAAGGCTGCCTGTCCCGGATTCGGGATTCTGGCGAACCCTTTCCTTTTTATTGGTAATATAGGCATTAAGCTGCTCACTCAATGCATCTGCAAAAAAGTCTGCATGACGTTGAATATCTTTCAGCGGATGCTGATTCAGTTTTCCGGCGGCCGCAAACTTGACTGCCAGATCAGTGATCCCGTCAGCTATTTTCCGTTTCTCGTCTACTGTTATATCGGCAGCTTTTTTTGTAAAAAATTTGGAACTGTAAATAAACGTATACATCTGAAAAAGCGGTTCAATCTCGTATGAACGGAAATACAGCCTGAGTACTTTGGCAAGCGCATCTACAGGAGAAAGTTCTAGCAGCTGATTCATATTGCCCGGGATAAACTGCACTTTTCCCATATACTCCCCGCAAAAATCGAGTGCTGCGTCATAAATTTCATCCCTGCTTTTGTAGTGATTGTACAGAGATGCTTTATTTACATCCAGCAGTGCAGCTATGTCGGCAAGAGATGTCGCGCCTGCACTTTTGTCAAATGCAGAAGAGAGGAATGATTGTACTATTTTGTCGCGGTCAATACGTTTTTTACCCATGATGTGCTGTGTAGAATATCACAGAATAAAGGTCGAGGCAATTAAAATTTTTCCTGCTTGATTTTCAATAGTGTTGCGGTTATACTTATTTTTGCTTACAAAAATTATATTTTTGTCATTCTCACAAGGGGTATCAGCATGGAACAGACACTTCCTAAAATGCTCAGAAAGACTGCTGCGGATTTTCCGGAAACATATGCACAGTATTCAAAGAACGCAGAAGGTGTATTTGAACCAATAACATATCGTGAGTTATATGAAATTGCACTTGATTTTGCGGCAGCACTCAGACAAAGGGGCTTAGTAAGAAATCAGCCAGTCGGACTTATTTCGGACAACAGGAAAGAATGGGAGCAGGCTGATATGGGCATTATGGCGCTTGGTGCCGTCGATGTTCCACGCGGATGCGATGCGACTCTTATGGATTTGCAGCAAATTCTTTCAGTTACGGAGTGCAGTCTTGTTATTGCAGAAAACTCTGCACAGATAAAAAAAATTATATCAATAAAAAAGGAACTTCCGGCGCTTAAGGAAATTATTTCGTTTGACGAAATTTCAGGCGAAATAAAAAATGACGCACATGAAGCGGGGCTGACACTGCTGCTTTTCGCAAATCTGCTCAACGACGGAAAAAAATATAATATTGAACATAAAGCGGAAGTAGAGGCCGAGCTTGAAAAAGGCCAGCGCAACGATACGGCATGCATCATTTTCACATCAGGAACGACCGGCACTCCAAAGGGAGTGGAATTGTCGCACGGCAATTTCCTTACTCAGCTTGACGAACTGCAGGAGCGCATATATCTGAACCCGGGAGAACGGGCACTCTGCGTGCTCCCGGTCTGGCATGTGTTTGAACGCTTATGCGAATATGTCATTTTTGTTCAGGCAGCTGCCATCTGTTATTCAAAACCTGTCGGAAGCATTCTCCTTGCCGATTTCCAGAAAATCAATCCGCAGCTCATGCCTGCCGTCCCGCGGATATTTGAGGCGGTATACGACGGCATCAATTACAAAATGCGGAAAACCGGAGGGTTTGTATACGGTTTATACAAATTCTTCGTCAATGTTGCAATCGTTCACAGCCGCATAAACAGGATTCTGTTCCGGCAGAACAGCCGGTTCGGACAGGATTATATCGGCGCAATGTGGGTTATATTTGTCATTCCGTGGCTGCTGCTTTATCCGGTTAAACTGCTTGGAGATGCACTAGTCTTTCATAAAATCAGGGAAATGCTCGGTAAGAATTTCCGTGCCGGTATTGCAGGCGGCGGTGCTTATCCTCCGAATATAGACGAGTTTTTCTGGGCAATAGGTGTGAATGTTGTGGAAGGATATGGACTGACTGAAACAGCACCGGTTATTTCAGTACGCCCGGTTGCCGCTCCTGTTTTCGGCAATGTAGGTTCCCCGATCCGCGGTGTAAAAGTGCGGATTGTCGACCAGGACGGATACGTGCTCGGACGGTGCAGGCAGGGTGTTATTCAGGTCAAAGGCGGTACTGTAATGAAAGGCTACTACAAACGCCCTGATCTCACAGCAAAAGTAATGACTGTCGACGGCTGGTTTGATACCGGCGATATAGGGATGCTTACAATTCACGACGAAATAGTAATCAAGGGACGCATGAAAGACACGATCGTTCTGCGGGGTGGCGAAAATATAGAGCCGCTGCCGCTTGAGCAGAAACTTCAGGAATCCCGTTATATTACGGCGGCGGTCGTCGTCGGGCAGGATGAGCGGTACCTTGGCGCTCTCATTCTTGTTAACGAAGAAGAAGTTAAAGGGTATGCCGCAGAGAACGGCATTCAGTACGACACATATGATAACCTGCTTGCATCCGAAGACATACAAAAACTTTACGAAAGTGAAATAAACGGCCTTGTTAATTCAAAAAACGGATTCAAGATGTTTGAGCGTGTTAATAAGTTTGTTCTCATCAAAAAACCGTTTGAAGTCGGCGTTGAACTTTCTGCAAAGCAGGAAATCATGAGATTCCGTATCAGTCAGATTTACGAGAAGGAAATTACGGCTATGTTCACGGAGCCTGAAGAAAGATAACGTTTATTTCAATACCGTTCCGATGAAGTCTTTCGCGCCGTTCATAAACGCTGCAGCATCAAGGGCTTTCTTCGCCTGACGCTGCAGCATCGTGACGGCAAGCAGTCCTCTTCCGGTCTGAATCAGTATTCCCTGCTTTTTATCAAATGAGACAACTGTTCCGGGCGGCACGGAAAGTTCCGGACTGTCTGAAGGATGGGCGGAGAGAATGCGGAGCGGCGTATCCTTTTCTGTTGTCCAGCATCCCGGCTCCGGCGTATAAGCACGAATCTGTGCATCTATTTCTGCGGCTGTTCGTGACCAGTTAATACGGCCGTTCTCTTTTGTAATAATTTTCGTATAGGACGCCGTTCCCGTCTGTGTTTTTCCTTCAGGAAGAGCACCGTTTTTTCCGCAAAACGCAAGCACTCCGCAGAGCAGAGTGGCACCGTGTGCCGCGCTGTAATCAAGCAGAGAACCTGCCGTCTCCGATCCTGTCAGATTGACAATTTCCTGGGCAAGAATATCACCTTCATCCATTCCCTGCGCAATTATCTGCACGGAAATGCCCGTTTCCCTGTCCATATTGAGAATTGCAGCATTTACCGGTGTACATCCGCGGTATTTCGGGAGCAGCGACGGATGCAGATTTATGCCGCCGAATCTGAAAAGCTGCAGAAACTTTGGACCGAAAATATGTCCGTATGCAAAACAGACAAGGATGTCCGGATTTACAGCTGAAATCTGACTGCGGCATCCGGGATCAAGATGTTCCGGGGTAAAAAGAGGAATTTTATGTTCCTGCGCAAAAACTGCAACAGGAGTCGGCACAAGTTCCTTGTGCCTGCCTTGCGCGCTCGGAGGATTTGTTAAGACACCGGCAATTTCAAATCCCGCCGGAGCGGCATTTTCCGCAAGGAGCGCAAGCGTTTTTGAGGAAGGCTCAGGACTGCCTGCATACAGTACACGTATCACCTTTATACCTTCTCAGCTTTTTTTGCTTCTTTTGCGGCAATCTTTGCCGCTATACTGCGTTCTTTTGCTTCCTTTTCGGCATGCTTCTTCGCAGCCCTCTCTTCGCGTTTTTTAAACTGCTCCGTGGTCTTTTCCGCAACGTCCGGATCTCCGCGGTCAATAAACATTATTCCATCCAGATGATCATACTCATGCTGAATTACGCGTGCAAGCAGCCCGTCAGCTTCAAGCGTAAACGGCTTACCCTTTTCGTTGAGCGCCTGTACTGTCACGCGCTTCGGACGTTTAATCGTTTCCCATACACCCGGAATGGAAAGACAGCCTTCTTCATAGTCGCTCAGTTCTTCCGATGTCGAAATAATCTGAGGATTAATAAAAACCCTGCGCACGTCATCGTCGGCTATGACAACAAACAGACGAAGTTTCCTTCCAACCTGAGGACCTGCAAGACCTGCGCCGTCTGCGGCTATCATTGCTTCAAACATATCGTCGGTAAGCTTCCTGATTTCATCAGTTACTTCCGCCACAGGCTCCGCTTTCTCACGGAGTATCTCTTCACCAAGTTTATAAATCTTTATCAAACAAAAACCCCTTTATAGAATACTTTCCGGACAATTCAACAGTACCGGAAATATCCCTTAAATTTTACAAACGTATGCGTGCAGCATGTGCATGTGCCGCAAGTCCTTCTGCATCACCAAGATGTCCTGCTGCTTCCGCGCTTTTTCTGACACCTGCGCCCCCCTGCTTTGTACGGAGCGTCGTTACCGTTTTCAAAAAACAGCGTACACTTAATCCCCCGGTAAAACGGGCAGAACCGGACGTAGGAAGCGTATGATTAAGTCCCGCCGCATAATCGCCGAAGACTTCTGCAGATCCGTGGCCGATAAAAAGAGAACCGTAATTATGCACAAGATTCTGTATCCTGCTTCGTTCTTCATTATCTTCCATTGCAAGCTCAAGATGTTCCGGCGCTTTGCGGTTTGCAAATTCAGCAGCCTGTTCCAGGGAATTGGTGATAATGATACGGCCGCAGCTGCGTATACTAGCTTCTGCAGTCGCCTTCGTGGGAAGGACTGCAAGCTGCTTCTCTATTTCAGCTGCAACTTTGCCGGCAAGCGTTCTGTCGGAAGTAGCAAGTACAGGCTGCGCGACAATATCGTGCTCAGCCTGTGCAAGCAGATCGGCGGCCACCCATTCAGGATTTGCGGAACTGTCAGCAATAATAAACACTTCAGTCGGGCCGGCGAGCATGTCAATTCCCACCGTGCCGTAGACTTCTTTCTTTGCTGCTGCAACGAACTTATTTCCCGGACCGACGATTACGTCGACAGGAGTAATTGTTTCAGTACCGAAAGCCATTGCCGCAACAGCCTGAGAACCGCCAACTGCATACACATGTTTTATTCCGCAGATATATGCAGCCGCCATGATGCCCTCATCCGCATACGGTTTCCCGCATTCAAAAGGTTTGCCGGGAACGCCCGTACCGGATTTTTCCGCAGAAAGCCTGTCGTCAGGATGTACACGAGGCGGAGTACAAAGCACAATATTCTTTACACCGGCAGCGACTGCAGGCGTAACAGTCATAATGACTGTAGACACAAGAGGGAACCGTCCCGCCGGTACATAGACGCCTGCATGCTCAACGGGAATCGTTTTCTGTCCGGTAAACAGCCCCGGCTCAAGTTCAATCTCAAAGTCGTCGAATGAGTTTTTCTGCCTGAGTGCAAACCGAAGGGCAAGATCATGAGAATAGACAAGCGAATCGTAAATTTCAGGCTTTTCCTTTTTCATCCTGTCCGCAGCAGCCTTTAGTTCGCTCTCCGGAATTTCAAACGATAAAGGAGACGACACATCAAACTTTCTGCTGTACTCATGAAGCGCTTCATCTCCGTGCAGCTTTACATCTTTAATAACAGTCTGGACAGTTTCAATAGAGCCGGTAAACGACCGCGGTGCAAAAAAATCATTTTCCACTTCATCTGCATTTTGTATCTTTATCATTTTATAACCTTATTCCAGCTTATACAAAAACGCCATGGATGGCGCATCCCGTTCCCTGCAGTCCAACAGCAGGTTCTTCCGGATGCCCAACGCAGCGGAAACAGAACCCGCTATGATATTTTTACACGTATGTAAAAATATCATTATTTTTTATGACGTTTATCAAGTTCATCGTAGACATCTTTCCATGTTACGCCCTCTTTATACATAAGGACGTTCATAAAATAGAACAGGTCGGCTGTTTCCCAGATAATATCTTCTTTGGATTCCGCTTCACTGCATAGTTCGCCCGCTTCCTCTTCTATTTTTTCGCGGACACGCTTAGCATCGAGCGTTGCGGTATATGAACCCGGGCGGGGATTTGCAAAACGGTCGGCAATGACATCATACAGACTTCCCGCGGACGACAGTTCATCCGGTTCGCTTCCGAAACAGGTGAATGAACCGGTATGGCAGACGCCGCCGTGGGGAATGACTGTTGCGAGAACTGTATCCCTGTCGCAATCCGCACGGAGCTTAATTACCTGAAGGAAATGGCCGCTCGATTCGCCTTTTGTCCACAGCGTGCTGCGCGTACGGCTCCAGAACGTAAGTTTTTTCGTTTCAAACGTTTTCTCAAAAGCTTCCCGCGAGGCATACCCCATCATAAGAACCTGTCCGTTGACGCTCTGGGCAATAACCGGAATAAGCGGGACTTTATCCCAGTTAAGGCATGCAGTAAATGCATCTTTCAGGGAAACGGCCCCTGTATACAGTGCCATACCAAGCTGCACATCACAGTCGAGTTTTTCAAGATTGCTTATTTCCGCAACGGAAGAAACGCCGCCGGCAGCGACGACGCGACACTTTACTGCCTTGCGCAGATTCTGCACGAGGCGCATATCGGTACCTTTCATGCAGCCTTCTTTTTCCACACAGGTAAAGAGAAGCTCGCTGCAGTACTGCTCTGCCTGTTTTGCACCTTCAACAAGCGGTACATCTATAGTTTCTGTCCAGCCCTTTACCGCAATTTTGCCGTTAATCGAGTCGACGGAAATGATAATCCTCTGTTTTCCAACGGCCTTTCCAAGTTCATCAAGAAATTCAGTATTGAGGACAGACGCTCCCGGCTCAGGATCCTTTTTCCATGCTGCCGAGCCGATGATGACTTTTTCTGCACCAAGTGAAATAAGTTCCTTTGCACGTTTTACATCGCGGATACCACCGCCGGTACGTACGTTACCCTTGCGCAACAGGCTTTTCAGAAGCGGTGTATTGACGGTATTACCATTCTCATCACTGTTTCCAAGCGCTGCATCAAGGTCGATTACGGCAACTTCACCGTATGTGTTAAAATCGACAATAAGCGCATCAGCATCATCACGCTGAAGCATGAGAGTCTTTCCATTTTTTAACTGGACAACGTGTCCGTCTTTGAGGTCTATAGATGCAATTACCATATTTTTATTTTATCAGAAAGGAACGAACACTGCAATTGTTCATATCAGACTGCCGGCTGTTTTGTAAGTCTCCGCCTGCAGTAGATGAAAGCCGGAATCAGAAAAAAATCAGCAAGCAGCCAGGCTAAAGGGGATGCAAGTCCTGCGCTGATAAAACCGAACCGGGGAACCATGAAAATGCCCATAAGAGAGCGTGCAATCATTTCAAATACGCCGGATAGAACGGCAAAGCGGCTGAAACCCATCCCCTGAATCATGAAACGTACAATATTTACAACTGCAAGCAGAATGTAGCATGAGCTGTTTTCAAGCAGAAATACCCATGCACTCCTGATAATAACGCTTTCTGATTTATCCATAAAAAGCATTACGAGATATTTTCCGAAAAAGAGATATACGAAAAACACGATAACAGAATATACGGAAGCAATTATCATGCTGTCCCATACCCCTGTTCCGAGTCTGTCTATTTTACCGGCTCCGGTATTCTGCCCGCCGTACGTTGCCATCGTCGTTCCAAGCGCATCGAATACGGTACAGAAAAACTGGCTTACTTTTCCGGCAGCCGTACACGCAGCGACGGAATCGGAACCGAGAACATTCACAGACGACTGCAGTATCACACTTCCTACCGCCGTTATGGAATATTGAAGTCCCATCGGCACTCCGACTCCGCAGAGTATGCTGCAGTACCTGATATTGAATCTGCGTTCATTCCCCCGTGGACGTATAATAGCAAACTTTTTCTGCATGTAGACAAGGCAGGCAAACCCTGACACGCCCTGCGAAATGACTGTCGCAAGAGCCGCCCCCTGCACATCCCACCTGCAGATAAGGATAAAAATAAGATCAAGTGCAATATTAAGCACTGATGAAAGTACAAGGAAAAATACGGGCGTTCTGCTGTCGCCGAGAGCACGGATAATGCCCGACACCATATTGTATAGAAAAATAAGCGGAATACCGGCAAAAATGATTCTGATATATGAGTCTGCCCGGTCAACAATGTCGTCCGGGGTCTGCATAAGGAGCAGCAGCGGGCGGCAGAACACAACGGTAAGAACCACCATAACGATTGAAAATGCAATGCACAGATATACCGTATTTGCTATATATCTGCGCATTGTCGTATAATCCCTGCCGCCAAACCGCTGGGCAACAGGAATGGCAAATCCGCTGCATACTCCCATAACAAAGCCTATTATAAGGAAATTCACTGCACCTGTTGAACCTACTGCCGCAAGAGCTTCCACTCCGAGGCTTTTACCCACGATAATCGTATCTGTAATATTGTAGAACTGCTGAAACAAATACCCGAGCAATACGGGTATTGAAAATCCGAGAATTAATGAGAGTGGATTTCCTTCGGTTAAATTTTTTGTCATGTACACCTCATACAATACTGAACGATTAATCTACTGATTTTCCTTTTTTTTTACAACAATCTGTGTTATATTTTAATTGTACACAATCTATTTAACCTGACAGGAGGGTCACATGGAAATCACTCTTAGTGGTGAAAATTTTAAAAATGAAGTACTCGATTCAAAACTGCCGGTTCTTGTCGACTTCTGGGCTTCATGGTGCGGTCCCTGCAAAATGATGGGATCTGTCGTTTCTGAAATAGCTGAAGAAAAAGAAGGAATTCTCAAAGTCGGAAAGGTAAACGTAGACGAACAGGAAAGTCTTGCCTCTCAGTACGGCATTATGAGCATTCCTACGTTTATTTTATTCAAAGACGGCAAACAGGCCGCAAAGGCAATGGGCGGTATGAGCAAAGAAGATCTGCTTAACAGTCTGGGAGTGTGATAAAAAGCCGGTTTCTGCATGTAAACCATACACGCAGAAACCGGCTGAGATACTTAGTTATTTGCAGAAGCTCAGATACTTATTCAAAATCAATACTGTGTCCCGTTACAGCAGAATTTCTTGCTGCTTCCATAATGCACAATACACGCCGGACCTGTGGTATTGTTACAAGAAAATTTTCTTTTCCATTAACAGCATTGTAATAGTTTCTGAAATAATCTTCATGTTTCGTCTGCGCAATCGGGATGTCTTCTTCTATAAGAAGCCCTTCTTCCGGCGGACCAAAAGAGCGTGTCGGTCCTGATGCTGTCATAGTTCTCTTGTGTGCAACATTCTGCAACAAACGTGTAGTCTTTACTATTTTTCCATCAGGATCAAATCCGTCAGTATATGCAGCACCTTTATCCCCTCCTATAAACCAATGACGCTCAAACCATCCAGGTTTATCGGAGAGCATATAAGTACCAAGTTCTATTTCAGCAGTAACACCATTCTCAAAGTGCAGTAAAATTTTGAAGTAATCATCGACTTCTTTATTGATCACATTGCGTATATCAGCGTAAATAGTTTTTATCTTCCCGTCAATCATCCATACCATCTGATCTATAAGATGAACACCCCAGTCATAAAGCATACCTCCGCCTTCAGATTTAAAAACATGCCAGTCGTGCATATTTCCGTTAAATCCATAGAGACTCGATTTTACCGTATACGCTTTTCCAAGCGTTCCTGAATCGTAGATATTTTTTATGGTACGGAAATCAGGATCAAAACGTCGCTGCTGATGAACTGTAAATTGTACGTTGTATTCCTGTGTGAGAAATGTCATTTCATCAAAATCTTTCACGGAAAGAGCGGCAGGTTTTTCACACAGAATATTTTTACCAGCGCGTGCTGCCTTACAGACAAGCTCCTTATGCTGATTGTTGTTTGCAGCTATCAGAACGACATTGATATCCGCGTCATGTATGAGGTCATCAGGATTTGTATATTTTTTAATCCCCGTCTTTACATCGGCAAGTTGCGAATCATCTTTATCGCAGATTGCAACGACGTGATAACCGTCCATACGGGTAAGCATTTCTTCATGAACATGTCCCATAAAACCATGCCCGATAATACCAATATTCACATCCATATTATTACCACCTCCTTCATCAACCTTTATTCGTGCGGAGGGTTTAATACCCCGCCCCTTGGGGCGTATGAAGGGTATTAAATCCCGACTGCGATACCTTTAGAGAACAATATACCCCGCTGCTTGCGG
>WSSedB1CaDRAFT_10000069_pt1 | contig 51148 bp, 40 predicted proteins | sample WetSurSB1Cattail_FD_9460 | JGI IMG/M metagenome (IMG submission 9460)
CCTGATCACGCCGATGGTACTGCGTAACAGTGGGAGAGTAGGTAGTCGCCATTTTATAAGAACGAGGAGAGTAAATCAACATTGATTACTCCCCTCGTTTCTTTTGTTTGTAAGTTGCCATTCTATCCAAAAAGAGATGTGGATTGATAATGTAGGTGATATTGCAGACTTTAATTTCACCTCTTTGATAATGTATATGAGATTGAGTGCATTAAAAATTCTATATTGGGAAGAAGCCTTGAACTTTTTATTTTTCAAAATATTTCATTTTCATAATCAATCTTTCGCAGTTTATTGTAATATCTGTTTCGTTGTTTAAACATCTTATCGAAGTACTCTATTTCGGAATCTCTATAGTCAAAAATAACAGGTGGTTGTTGTGAACGTTGTATTCTTCCTATATATTGTACTAGTTTTCCCTCAAAAGCAAATGGATATACAATGAAGAGGCATTCTAAAGAATTTATATCAGTGCCTTCTCCAAAGAATTGTCCGGTTGAAATGATAATTTGATAATGCCCTTGCTTAATTTGTTCTAGCTTACTTTTACGACTACTTTCTGAATCGTCACCAGATAAGGTGATTGTTTCAAATCTATCTTTTAAATATTGATGTAATACTTCTATGTGAACTTTTCGTTCTGTTAGAATAAGAATTGATTTGAACCTATTTATATTTTCGATAAGGTCATTAACGATCAAGTTATTTCTATGTGTGTCAAAAATGATAGTATTTGAAAGCAACTCATAATTGTCTGTTTTATTATCATAAGGAATATGTAAACCCGTCTCTCGGATATTAATTTCAATTTTTTGCTTTTGTAACTTTAGATAAGTCTGTTGTGATAATTCATAAATGATGTTCCCGATGTAAATATAAATAAGATTTTCATCGTTATTCTTGCGGTGAGGTGTTGCAGTCAATCCATAAAGGTAATAACTATTAAATTGAGTAATGACCTTCCGAAATGATTTGGCTGGTACATGGTGGCATTCATCTACGATGATTAAACCAAAACGATTGGATAGATGTTCCAATGACTATTCTCTAACAAGTGACTGAATCATTGCTACAGTTACAATCTTCCCTATTCGCTTTTTTTGATTACCAATCTGTCCGATTTCACGCTTGGGAATGCCCAAACAGTCTTGAATCCTGTCTATCCATTGGTCAAATAATTGTTTGCGGTGCACTAGTATTAAAGCTGGTTGCTTTTTACGAGCAATCAATTCTAATCCTATAAATGTTTTTCCAGAACTTGGTGGTGAATAAATTACTCCAAAATCTTTGTTTTCTGTTTTTTCAAGTGCTTCTTCCTGATAAGGACGCAAAGTAATTTTTGATGTTATTTTTATCTCCTCACATTTTTGTCGTTCATCAATGATTTTTATAGGTATATTTTCTGAACGACAGAATTGAATGAGCGTGGAAGCAAATCCTCTTGGAATAATTACTTCATTTTCTGTTTCTTTTACTAGCTTGAAGTACTTTTCTAATTTATAAGCAGTTCTTCCTATATTTTGTTGAATAAAATAATCGGCATTTAAAAAATTCAAATGCTCTTTTATAAAGTTTGTTAGTTTTTGATTTATTTGTGCCTTTCTCAAATAGACTTCTCCGCGTATGATAATTTCCAATTCAGCTGTTTCTGATTTTTTGACGGAAGATATGGTATTGGAAACTGTTTTACCCGTGAGCTGAAGAAATAATGCTTCTATTTTTTTGTTTGGGAACTTTTTGTATGTGCGTCATGTATTCCCATTGATCGAGAATAGGAGTCATTGTATTAGTATCTAAAAAGCAAGAGTTTCCTTGTTTGGTAGAAAATCCCTGTAAGGGTAATGCTATTAAGTTACCCAACCCTTTACCAGAGTGAGTGTCTTGATTAGGAAATATACGGTCAAAGCTCGGCTCTTTTTCAAAACGTGAAATAATATCAGCTTTCATCAGCAATTTGAACATTAGACCTCGGCTCAAAAAAGCCGAGATATTCTCTTCAAAGAAAATCCAAAGATGTCCACCATTGCCCGAACGGGAGCGTTCTATAGATGCTGGCAATTCATATTGTTCACAAATGTTATATAAGCGTAGAATACTCTCTTGCCAGTTCCCATCATCAAAATCTGCAGCTATGAAGTAGGATGTATTATCTTCCATCAAAGGATATATTCCGATAGTCTCTTTACCTTCTAAATGATTCTCAATTGCAGTATTATCAAAAACTTTATATTCTTTTTTGCTATAGTCAGCAAAAGATCCCCCTTGCGCTTTGTGTCGGTTATAGTCACTCCAATCAACTTTATAAGCTGGCATATATCCTCTTTTGTTTTTTTTCTCCCAGCGAACAGCATACACGTCTGTTCGCCCGCGGAAAAGCATTTTATATAATTCTATTTGATTAGGCTTAATCATGAATGTAGCTTCTATTCTTTAATTAACCAATGACGTCTTTCTTTTCTCCTTTTCTTATAAATTTATTCCTAAATGATTCTGGCATTTCTTTGGCTGATAATATTCATCCGTTTGATCCAGGGGATATTAATCATGCATATTCATTTTAATCATATTGTTCATGGCATTTTGTTTTCTATGATCAAATTTAATTAAAGTGGATGCATTACTGCAAAAATCAAGCGTAAATGTACTTGGTAAATTTAAGAAGAACTAGCTTTATCGGTTAAATATTTGCATTTTATTTTAAGGAAAAGAATAAGCTTGCAATCCCAATGCTTTAATATTTTGTGTTCATTTATCGCCTATAAGGCTTTATGTGATGGAAAATAGTTCAATACTTTTGGAAACGCACCTTGCTGATCGGTAATAATTCTTAGATTTTTGTATCTGTTTGATAGGGGCCACCATTCGGAAGCCGTATCAACAGAAAGTAATGGATGACGTATAATGGAAAGGTTTTTTTTATTCACGAGCAAAAGAGATGACAAGTCTGTGGTGTTAAATAAGTAAATCTACACACCTGTTAAGTTCTTTATAGTTTGTGTTCAAACCTCAGATTATTACTCATGTTGATAGACTGGAATCGAAATAAAGAGGAAAGCCCTTTTATTTTGAACCACAGTTCCTTTTGTTCCCTTTTTGATTGCTGCTATGATAATTATTCTTGCCTTTGAACGATGTGTTGGTTCTTGGGCTGTATAATGGTGCACTACCAAATTTAATCGGAACAGTCAATTTATGAATATCTTTACCTAAAAATTTCTCAATAATAGAGAACGAACTTTGCTCTTTCTCATTAACAAAAGTAATGGCGACTCCATCTTTGTCGGCTCTTGCTGTTCGTCCAATACGATGTACATAGTCTTCCGAGTCATGAGGAACATCATAATTGATAACCACACGTATATCATCAATATCGATGCCGCGGGCTACAATATCTGTAGCAACTAGAATATTTATTTTGTCGTTTTTGAATTTATGCATCACCTCGTCTCGTTGCATCTGATCCAAATCAGAGTGCATCTCACCAACACTTAATTTCATTGATTGCAAAGCTTTCGCAACCTCTTTTACTTTTAGTTTGGAAGATGCAAAAATGATACATTTACTTGAATTATTTTCTTTTAGGAGTTCGCGTATGATGTTTAACTTCTGATTCTCATAGCAGATATATGCATTCTGTAATATTTTCTCAGCAGGCTTGGATACAGCAATTTTTACTTCAGCCGGATTGTGTAAAATATTCTCTGTTAGTTTCTTTATGTTATTTGGCATTGTCGCTGAGAATAAAATTGATTGACAATGCTTTGGTAAAAACTTCACAATTTGCATGATGTCTTCGTAAAATCCCATGTCAAGCATTCTATCTGCTTCATCTAAAATAAAATAAGAAATTTCAGAAAAATCGACGTAACCTAGATTAAGGTGAGATATTAAGCGTCCCGGAGTTGCAATTACTACATCAGCTCCTTGTGTAAGTCCTGTTTTTTCTTGTCCAAAGCGTGATCCGTCATTTCCTCCATAAACTGGAACGCTACTAAAAGGTAAAAAATAAGAGAACCCGTCCATTTGTTGATCGATTTGCTGTGCCAACTCACGTGTAGGAGCCATTATCAAGCAATTTACTTTTTTTTCAGGATGATTATCGTGTAATAATCTACTCAATATAGGTAAGAGGTAAGCTGCCGTCTTACCTGTTCCGGTTTGAGCTACAGCTAATAAATCACGTCCTTCTAAAATATATGGAATGGCTTGTTCTTGTACAGGAGTACACTCGTTGAACTGCATTGCATTAAGAGCATCTATCACCTCTTTGTCTAAATTCAAGTCTGAAAATTTCATATGGTATGTTTGTAAATATTTGGACAAAGGTACATAAAAATTATGTTATATGACTGTATGTGTTTGAAAAATATTCATTTTTCATTTAACGTTGTTTAATGTATAGTTTGTGAATCTATGAAATTAAAGCTTTATTTTTGCAGATGATTATAAAATAAGGACATTTTGTGCGAAGAGAAATTTAATATGTCTATGAATTTTGCTATAATAGCTATTTTTGAGGTATAACAGAATATGTATAATGAACTATTGATGTAAGATAAATTTATGAAAAAAGGAGCATTCCAATTAATTCCTTGTATGCTGCTGGGTGCAGCGATGTTTACAGGATGTAGTAATAATGATATTTATGATCCTAATTATTTGCAACAGTTGGCAAAGGAAACTTTCCCTGTGAAAAATATAGACCCTAATCAAACGTGGCAAATGGTTGGTACTGCAACAGCTAAAGTTACAGTGAATGAGATTTCTGGGGACACTTATACTATAAAGATATATGATAAAGATCCTTTGGGTGGTGGTTCGGCTTCACTTTTAGGAAAGGGGACGGTCCTAAGTGGCAACACATGGACTGGAACTATTGATTATCCACTAGCTGATACAACTCTATATGTTACATGTGTAGATTCAAAGGCTAGGCGTGAAGTGATTCCTACAAAATTTACAGATGGAGGCACTGTTAATATAGCCTTTGGTTCATCGGTTACTAAAACAAGAGCATTAACGCGAGCTGTGGGCGATTTTACAGATCCCGATATAGCAGCAAAGCAATCGGAACCATATAGTGCCACAACCATAAATACAATGTTAAGTCAAGCTACTGATATTAGCACTGTTAGTGGATATGATATAGCAAATAATGGAACTAATAGTAATAATTATTATAAAATTACAGGAGATGCTACTTATAGTGTGACTGCGGGTAGTCCTAAATCTGGCACAAAAATAATCGTTCAAGGGACATGGACACCTAATTGGCAAAGTTTAAATGATGGTATAGAAATTATAGTTGCGAGTGGAGGTAAAATAGTTCTTAATAGTGCATTGACTTTTAATGCAATTTCTAGTAGTGGTCTTACTGTTTTAGCAGGTGGCTCAATTACAGGGAGTGGAAGTTTGATTTCTAATGGAAAGAATACATGCTACAATGGAGGTACTATAAATTTATCAGACGCAACCTTTAATTCAGGAGGAACGATATATAATGCTGGAACTCTGACTTTAAGTGATGCTTTGACATTAAATACCGGAGCAAATTTAATCAATTACGGCACGGTCTCAATGCCTTCTGGTATGATTTCAGTTCCGGCAGGTGGTTATACTTTTAATGCAGATGGCGCTTCATTGAATGTAAATAGTTTACTTTTGAATACTTCTGCGGTTTTCATAAATCATAGTAGTATTTGTATTTTAGGTTCTGCAAATGGAAGCTATGATAATGCGAATTTCTATAATTCATGTAAAATGACTGTAAACGGAACTTTAAATTTGAGTAATTTAATACAAAGTGCAGGAGGTTCTGTTCAGTGTAAAGATTTAATTCTTCATGGTGCGACGGTTAATTTGGGAGCGAACTCAATATTAAAAGCTACAAATACTACATCATTGCAGAGTTGTACGGTTTCTGGTCCTACTGATGGACTGACTCATGCAATCTGTTTTTTAGGTAATGTGAATCAGGATGGTTATGGACCGAAGAATGAATTTTCAAATTCTTTATATGTTGATGTAACGTCTCATCCTACAGATCAATATGGATGGTGGAATCTGACGGTAACATTTGATAATGGTGCTGTAGAGGTTGGACCGAATGAGGCTAATTATCCTATTCCTTTTAGCTCATGTTCTATCGGCTATGATCCAACAGGAACAGGTGGCGGTGGAACAGATAATCCTCAAATTTATACCTATGCATTTGAGGATATGACTAAAACTGTTGGCGATTATGATTTCAATGATGTGGTGTTGAAGGTTTCAGCTCCTATTAATGGGAAAGTAACTGTGAAATTAGTTGCTGCCGGAGCTACAAAAAATTTGAAAGTACACTTCAATAATACTAAGGCCAATCAAGATATAGCGTTGTTTGATGACAAAGAGGTTCATGAAGCTATGGGAGCAACTGCTGGAACAATGATTAATACAGGAAAAGGGACTGGTTCAGTTGTGTCTCAGGATATAAATGTTGGAAGTGATTTTATGATTAAAGATAATGGCGATTTTTATATTGTGGATACAAGCAATAATAACGAGGTACATATTCCTAAATTTACCGATGGGTTTAAAGCCGGTGATGTACCTTATGCAGTTTGCGTCCCTAAAGATTGGCAGTATCCTTTAGAAAATATAGAGGTGATGGATGCGTATAGTAATTTTGCAACATGGGCACAAGATGTAACAAAAGATTTGGATTGGTATAGCAGTCCTGACGCTTCAAAAATATACAAATGATCTTTGGATTTTAGATAAGTATTAAAAGTCCGGACTCTGATGTTCGGACTTTTTTGCTATATTTCTTATGACTCTTTTACATGATTGCTCTTTTTTTGACTATTTTTTTTATATTTGCGAATAACAAATTATGATATGAAGATGATGAAGACTAATTCAGTTGTTACGTTGATATTTTTAGTATGTTTGTTATCTGGCGTTTATAGCTTAAGTTCGTGTCGTGATGCTAATATGTTTGATCCTGAAGCATACGCACAAATGTTGACGGATAGTTTCCCTGTTAAGAATATAGACCCAAATCAAACTTGGCAAACTGTGGGCACTGTAACGGCAAATGTTGCAGTAAACAAGACTTATGGTGAAATGTATACAATAAAGGTGTATGATAAGGATCCGATATTTAATAGTTCAGCAATTCTTCTGGCACGAAAAGATTCGGTAGTTAGTGGAAATACGTGGACTGGAACGATTGATTATCCTTTAGCAGATAGTGTCTTATTTGTTACATGCGTTGATAAAAATGCAAGGAGAGAAGTAATTCCTGTGAAAGTGAAAAATGAAGCTATTTCTGTGTCATTTGGTACTGCAACAGCTTCCACAAAGACTCGTGGGGTTGCTACTCGGGCGAGTGGAGATCAATATCCGATTTCTACGATGTCGGCTCCATATTCAACTTCTGATATTAATGGAATGTTAGCTAAAGCAACTGAAGCGAATGATGTAAGTATTGTGAATGGTGGTCACGATATTGGGAATAAGGGAACTAATGCTTACAACTATTATAAAATAACCGGAACTTTTGGCGATGCATTAGTTGATGATAGTCCTAAATCAGGAACGAAAGTAATAGTTTCTGGTACATGGAATGTTCCTGCTAATTTTACCATACAAGGAGGATTAGAGGTTATTGTAGCTAGTGGCGGAAAGATTGTTCTTCCATCAGGCGTTACAATCTATTCCTCTTCTTCAGCAGGTGTCATAACGGTATTGAATGGTGGTAATATTTCAGGAAATGGTCAAATTAATATACAAACTTACAATAATCTGCTATATAATGGAGGTAACATTAATGTTTCAAAGATCTATTTTTCTTCATATGGGGGAGAATTATATAATGCCGATGGAGCATCATTAAGTTTGAGCGTTCTGACTTTGGACAGTAGCGCTAAATTAATAAATCAGAGCAGTGATTGTACGATTGGCGATATGGATAACTATAACTCTATCGTTTACAATGCATGTAGAATGACAGTAACCGGAACTTTAAATTCAAATCTAATAATTATTGGATCGAGTGCATCGCTTCAGTGTAAAAACTTATATGCTTCAGGTAGTATTGATTTAAATCCAAATGCCATTTTGGATGTTACTAATTATTCAATTTTAAGAGGCGTATCGATTGCAGGTCCAACGGATGGAACCAATTATGCAATATGCATGTTAGGGAATATTTTGTCGCAAGACTCTAATTCGGTTACGAGTTGGGGCTCTTCTGTTTCAAATTATGTGTATGTAGATGTTGTGTCCTATCCAAACACATCGTGGTGGGGAGGATATTTCTATTCAAACGTGAGTAATCATGCCGTATGGGTAGATCCAGGTTGTGTGCCGTTGACTATCTCTACATCTGATTGTACAATAGGATATACTCCGAAAGGAACAGGAGGAGACACAGGTAACGATACTAATTTTTCGATGATTTATACTTTTGAAGACAATTATCCTCAAGCGGGTGATTATGATTTTAATGATGTCACATTGTCTGTAAGTAAAACCAAAATAAGTGATACATCCGTGCAGTTGCAATTTACATTATTGGCTGTAGGAGCTAATCAACAAAATGGAGCAGCTCTTCGTATAAAGGGTATAAAAGCCGGTGATGTAAAAAGTTCTAAATGGAGCAGTTATGGATTCTCAAGTAGTGGTAAACTTGCTGATGGAAATTGGGGATTAGGCACAGGACGAGTTTCTTTGTTTATCACTCCAAGTTATAAAGGTGTTTTGGATAATACATGTGCAACTTCATCCGATCAAGAGGTGGTGGTCCCATTGTTCAATGATGCTCATTATGCATTACTTGGAACGCAGGCAGCATACAAAACTCGTTATACATATAATACGGTTGTGGGCGGATTTTACAGTGCACCCAAAAGTGCAACATTAGTAATTACTACAAGTTCAAAATCTGCAGCAGATTCTATTACAGCAAAGAATTTGGATGTTTTTATCACCTATAATAAAAATAATATAAATACACATTTAGAGGTACATACCTATTTGTGGAAGACTGATGCTACGGCGAATGGCTATGTATTCCCGGAAGAAGAGGCTGCATTAAGTGGAAAAGCTATTTGGGCAATATGTGTTCCGAGTACATTTAAATATCCGGCAGAATTTGTCGGCATAGAAAAGGCTTATCCTTATTTTCAGAACTGGGCTTCAAACATGTCAGTATACAAGAATTGGTATGAAAATTATTATAGTAATAAAGTTTACTCGCATTAATTAGTAAGTGATTAAAAGGTAGATACAGCTTGTTATCCTTATTATTAGGTATTGGTTTACTAATAATTACCTAATAATGACGATTGCAGGTAAATAATATAAGGCTTAATTTTGTAATTAAATAATGATGAATATGGATAAGCAACAAAAATATGAGGCAAATGATAAAATGAGTGACCTCATATGTGACAATTATTCTTTGTTACAGGTAATGTGTCGTTTTGGGATTGTGCTGGGATTTGGAGATAAGACGGTGAAAGAGGTCTGTGAAGAAAATGAGGTTGATTGTCATACATTTTTGGCTGTAATCAATTTTATGGTAGAAGGTTTTACACGAATGGAAGATGATGTTGAAAGTCTTTCTATTCCAACTTTGATGAAATATTTAAAAAGTAGTCATGATTATTTCTTGAACTTCTCATTGCCGGCTATACATTCAAAATTAGAGGTGGCTTTGGATCCTACAGATCATGTGGCTGCGTTGATATTGAATTTTTTTGATCAATATCAACAAGAAGTCAAAAGACATATGTTGTATGAAGAGAAAACCGTATTTAAGTATGTAGATTCTTTGCTTAACGGATCGCCGGTGCGAAACTATAAAATCACGACATATTCAAAACATCACGAACAAGTTGAAGAAAAACTTACTGAATTAAAAAACATCATGATAAAATATTATCCCGGTAAACAGAATAATAACTTAATGGTAACGGCACTTTTTGATATCTATTTAAATGAAGAGTGGCTTGATGCGCATTGTAAGGTAGAGGATTACATGTTCGTTCCGGCTATTATTCGATTGGAAAGGGGACTGGTAAGTAATGAAAAATAAAGAACTGATTCGTGTTGCAGTCGCAGAAAGCTCGGTAATATTGCGGAGTGGCATTACAGCTGTAATGAAGCGTCTACCGGATGTGAGAATCCAACCGGTAGAAATCCTTTCAGCAGCTTCATTACATGATTGCATGCAAGCGCAGTCACTTGATATTTTGATAATTAATCCTAATTTCGATGGATTTTTTGATATTGAACGTTTCAAGCAGGAATATCATATTTGTGTAATAGCACTGGTGTCGTCATTCATGGATAACGCGAGTTTAAAGAAATATGATGCCACCATTTCTATTTTTGATGACATAAACAGTGTCGCTGAAACAATAAAAAACCTCCAGAATATTCATGCAGAGGAGTCTGATGATGAGCATGAAAGTTTAAGTACTCGTGAGAGAGAGATCGTTGTCTGTGTGGTGCAAGGCTTGACTAATAAGGAAATAGCCGATCAGCTATGCTTATCCATTCATACGGTGATTACACATCGACGAAACATTAGTAGAAAGTTGCAAATTCACAGTTCTGCCGGTTTGACTATCTATGCCATTGTGAATAAGCTTGTAGATATAAATGATGTTAGAATGTAAAAAAAATAATTTGATGAAGAGTTATCAAGTAAAACAAGTGATTGTCATGCGCAAAGATTTGAATATGCGCAAAGGTAAAATGATCGCACAAGGAAGCCATGCCTCGGTAGATGCTTTGTTGAGTATGTTTAACTGCACTCAATCGGGAGATGAAGTAACCTATGAACTAAAGTATAAACCGGATGCTATGATTGCCCAATGGATGGATGGGTCATTTGCAAAAATATGTTTGTATGTAAATTCCGAACAAGAATTATTAGATATATATAATAGAGTACGTACAGAGAAGCCGGAGATTCCTGTAAGTCTGATTACTGACGCAGGTTTCACAGAATTTCATGGTGTGGCAACAAATACTTGTATTGCCATCGGACCGTATTGGGATAATGAAATAGATGAGTTTACAGGTTCATTGAAATTATTGTAATTGAATGGATGAGCAAGATGATTTTCAAAAAATGACAAAAATAGGATGATCTTTAAATCATTTATATTATTTTTGTTCAAAAAATATTTGGGATGAAATATATTCTTGCTTTATTAAGTCTAATAACTATCCTGAGCACATCATGTGTTTCTCAAAAGGAGATTGTTTATTTTCAAGGGATGGGACTTCCAAACCAAGATTCTGCACAATATAACATCAAGATTCAAGATGATGATGTCTTAAATATATTTTTAAGTACAAAAAACAAAGAATTGCTTGAACCGTTTTATAATAACATGGTTCTTGGAATGAGTAAAGACCTTAGATCAGCATATACGATAGATACAGAAGATGCCGCTGACTATAGGGTGGAGCGAGACAGCACGATCATGCTTCCTGTATTAGGTGCTGTGAAATTGGGCGGATTGACCACAGACGAAGCTTCAAGGAAAATTGCACAGATTGTGAAAGATAAAGGATATATTCATGATCCGATTGTCAGAGTGAAGTTAAAAGGTTTTACTGTTTCGGTTATGGGAGCAGTAAAACATCCTGGTGTTTACAACGTGAATGGAGAACGTACCACTGTGCTTGATGCGTTATCTCAAGCGGGTGATTTAAAAGTGTCAGGAAAAAGAACGAATGTAGCGATTCTTCGTGAATATGATAAAAAACGTAGTGTGAAGAAAATAGACCTTACAAAAAGAGAGGTGATAAATTCTCCTTACTACTATTTGCACCAACACGATGTTGTGTACGTAGAAGACAATGGTGTTTCATCAGCGAGTGGTAGCCCATTTTACAATTTTATAAAATCGAATCAAGCTATTTTTGGTGTAGGAGTTTCCTTAGTTTCACTGATGACGTCTCTTTTGGTTCATTGAAAGTCTTATAATCTTTCCATTTAATATGCGTAAAAAGGTCTATATAGTATTCCTATTCCTTATTCTTGTCCTACATCCTTTTTTATATGGGCAGAATGTCGAATATCAAATGTTTGACAATATATCTATGGAGAATAAATTCTCTTCAGTATGTTGTTTCACACAAGACTCAAAAGGATTGGTATGGATTGGTTCGGAGAAAGGATTGTTCAGTTATGATGGTTACGCTCTGCAGCAACATTTTACTTTGAGTACACCCACTAATACTCGAATTTATTCCGGCATATTGGTGAATGACAAATATCTTTATTTAGGTTCGGATAATGGCATTCTTATATATAATTGTGTCACAGACAAGTATGAAAAGACTCCCTCAAATTTACCGACTGACGTAAGAGCTTTATCGTTGAGTGGACAAAAATTATGGATTGGTACTCTTAATGGTTTGTATATTTATGATTTGTCTGATCACAAAGTGCAACGTCTTGACTCAAAGCGTTACAAGCAATTGCCTAATTCTACCGTTTATTCTATTTTGAAAACACACGAAGGAGATATGTACATCGGCACCTATAATGGTTTGTGTTATTATAGTGCATCTCATAAATCCTTTTTTCGAATACCTTTGACTCAGCCGCATTGCAATAATATTTTCGTTAATTCGTTGTTGGAAGACAATAAACGTAGATGCATCTGGGTTGGCACGGAAGGGGCTTTATACCGATATGATAAGTTATCGCATAGAATAGAAGAGATCACTCAACTTTCAGGAAATTCCATGAAATCGCTGGCTCTTGATGGAAATGGAAATTTGCTGATAGGTACGGACAACGGACTGTATGTATATAAAGAACATGCTCCTCTACAACATATTTTGCATGATGCACGTAACATACACTCGCTTGCAAATAATATTATATGGAGTATCTTCGCTGATAGGAATCAGAATATATGGATCGGTACGGATTATGGAATTTCACTCTTCAGGTATAACAAAGCATTTCAATATATTCCTTTGCCTCATATAACCGGAGTGGGAGATGGCAATCATTTTTATAGTGTGTTTCGTGATACACATGGATATTTGTGGTTAGGTGGTACAGACGGATTGCTTAGAGTAAATGATCCCTTGTCACCAAAAGTTTCTGTGCGTTGGTATAGGGTGGGAGATCCTCAGAGTTCTTTGCCGCACAATCGCATTCGTCATATATATGAAGATAGTAGTCATAACTTATGGGTCGCCAGTGATGGAGGATTAAACCGCTATGACTACGCAAGTGAACAATTCATGCGTTATAATATAATTGATTCCACAAACACGTTGAATAGCAATTGGGTGTATTATGTGATGGAAGATGATAGCGGAAAATTATGGATAGCAACCTGTTTGGGTGGAATATTCATTGTAGATAAGACAAAGTTACTAGAATCAAAAGGGCATAACTATGTTGCGGACGCTAACTTCAGTACTCGAAATGGATTGAGTGGAATGTTCGTAAATCAGATTGTTTCAGATGCTCGAAAAAATAAGTGGGTATTGCTTTATAATGTAGGCGTGGACAAAATAGATACTCTTACCCATAAAGTACATCATATCCAATTAGAGGGCATTAGACCTAATTATATTATAAGGGATCACTACGGATTTATCTGGATAGGGTATTCGGGAGGTGTATTGCGCGTATCACCTTATAACAATCAGATACATAGAGTCTCTTTTAGCGGAGATAATTACAATGAGGTATTGTCAATGCTTGATGTGAATGGTAAAATGTGGATATCTACCTCTGACGGTTTGTGGGTTGTTGATGAACGTACATTTGATACACATAAAGTGAATATCAGCAATCAACGTTTCACTTCACTGTATTATGATTCAGCTATGCAGCGAATTTATATGGGTGGAGTTGATGGCATCGGAGTCTTGGCACTCAATTTCTTGTCAAAAAACATGTCCGAGAATCCTATTATGCTTACTGCTCTTTATGTAAATGGCAGCTTGTATAATCCTTCTGATAAATTATCTGCAGGTGTACGCTATACAGATAAAGTAGAGTTGTCATACAAACAGAATAATTTGTCATTCGAATTTTCCGATTTACCTTATTCCTTTGAGGAGAAAAATCGTTTCATATATCAATTACAGGGAGTTGACAATGAATGGGTCACTTTGAAAACCAATACCAATAAGATTTCTTATAACAATTTGGAACCAGGTAGTTACAAGCTTGTAATCTGTAGATTGGGAGACAATGGAAAGCCTACTCGCGCATGCTATAGCTTAGATGTCAAGATTGATTCTTCATGGTACAATAATGCTTTTGCAAAGACTATTTACATTCTGATGTTTCTGACATTAATCGTATGGATTATTAATTTCATGAGAATGAAAACCAGATTGAAAATGGAGCGTACGGAGAAAGAGCATATAATGGAGCAGGTGAAACTGAAGATTGATTTCTGGAACAAATTAGACAAGGCAAGAGATAATGTAGTAGAACTTAACCGACTTATCAATCAAGTGGCAGGTGAGGAAACGAAGAAAGAAAAGACACGAAAGCAAGAACTGAAGTCTTCTGATGAGAAGCTTTTGGCAGATATCACCGAAATCATTGAGAGTAAAATGTCTGACTCGGAGTTGAACGTTAATGCATTGTGTGAATTGCAAGGAATTAGTAACAAACAGCTTTATCGTAAAATAAAACAACTTACGGGAGTAACACCTGTGGAATATATTAAATCTATTCGTATGAAAAGAGCAGCTCGGTTACTTGAACAGAGGAAATTTACCGTGGCTGAAGTGATGTATATGGTAGGTTTCTCAAATCATTCTTACTTCTCAAAATGCTTCCTAACCGAGTATGGCAAGACTCCAAAGCAGTTCATGGAAGATGCCTGACAGATTTCTAATCTAAAAAACGGACATTGTCTTTTTTTTGTCGTAATATGTCCGAAATATGCTTTCTATAAATGGAGTGTCAAAGTATTTTTACGCCATTGATTTAAATGGTTTAAAATTAATAAGATGAAAAGACACATATTACTCTTCTTCATTACATTTATTCCTTTATTTGTTTCGGCACAGGAAAATGTATGGTTCGGATGCAACTATACGTTACCTTTTGCTCATGCTTATCGTGCTGAAGGATATTTGGAAATGAATCGCAAAGCGGCAGTAGATAAAGATACCTATCATTTTTCCCGATTAGGTTTTAATGCGTTCCGTGTTCACATTTGGGATGTCGAGATTACTGATTCAAAAGGAAATTTACTTGAGAATGAACATTTGGACCTTCTTGACTACTTAATAAGTAGACTAAAGGAACGTGGAATAAAGATAGTTCTTACCGCACAAACAAATTTTGGGGATGGTTATCCAGAGCGGAATATTCAGACAAGTGGTTACTCCTATTTATATGATAAATGTGCTATTCACTCAGATCCTCAAGCCATAGAAGCTCAAGTGCATTATCTTAGTGCATTGGTACAACATGTAAACAAGTATACAGGTAAGGCTTATAAAGATGATCCTTCTATTTTGGGATTTGAGATAAACAATGAACCCTGCCATCCTGGGACGAAAGATGAAGTGAAAGCCTATATTGAAAAGATGATTGATGCCATGAAGCTAGGTGGAAATCGCAAGCCGGTTTTTTATAATGTCAGCCACAACCGTCAAGTTGTAGATGCATATTATGATACTCCCATTGAAGGCACCACCTATCAATGGTATCCTATCGGCTTGGTGGCAGGTCGCACTCGTACTGGTAACTTCCTACCATATGTTGATGAATATCCTATTCCTTTTTCGAATGTGAAACATTTCAACAAGAAAATGAAGATGGTTTATGAGTTTGATGCGGCTGATATCATGTATTCGTATATGTATCCTGCAATAACCAGAACATTCAGGACTGCCGGATTCCAATGGATCACTCAGTTCACTTATGATCCGATAGACATTGCTTGGGCTAACACCGAGTATCAGACACATTATATGAATTTAGCTTATACACCTCATAAAGCCATCAGCTTGAAAATTGCAGGCGAAGTTGCACGTAATTTGCCGTCTTATAAATCATGGGGAACCTATCCCAATGATACGATATTCGGAGATTTTCATGTGAGTTATGCCAATGATTTGAGTGAGATGAATTCCACTACGAAGTTTTTCTATTCAAATGATACGAAAACGCAACCGAAGAGTCCAAAGCAATTGTTGGAGATAGCAGGATGTGGCAGTTCTCCCGTAGTACAATATGAAGGTACAGGAGCTTACTTTCTTGACCGTTTGGACAAAGGCGTGTGGAGATTGGAGGTAATGCCGGATGAAGTGATTGTAAACGATCCCTTTGCCAAACCCTCATTACGAAAAGAAGTATCTTCTATTATCTGGAATAAATGGGATATGAAAGTTTGTTTATCCGATCTTGGAGAAAACTTTTCGGTAACTCCAATAAATGAAGGGAACAAGGATCAATACAGTGTCAGCGATGGTGACATCCACTCGCTAGCTCCCGGAGTATACTTGCTTAAAAATAAAGAAGACAACAAATGGCAGGCAACATCAAAGTGGAAGAATATAACTCTTGGTGAGTATGTAGCTCCTCAATCACACGTGACTCAATTTAAGGTGATCCACACACCGTTGGTTACTGCCGATGAGAATAAAGATATGAAGATCAAAGCCACAATCATAGGTCCTACTATGCCTGATTCGGTTTTGATTTATACAGATAAAGTTTCTTTCTGGAGTGCCAATAACCCTTATACAAAGATGGTTCGCACAAAAGGATATGAATATCAAGGTACGGCATTAGGTAGTGAAGTGAAGGTTGGAGATTTCAGGTACACAATTTCGGTGTATAGTGGGGGTAAGTGCATTACTTACCCTTCACAAACGCCGACAACTCCGCTTGATTGGGACTATGACGGATCAGAATATTACACAACAGCCATTGTTTCAGACTCTGCTCCTGTTATTCTTTCAAAGGTTACTGATGCATACAGCAAGATGGAGTCGTATGTAATGCCTGATGAAACACGAGGTGCTGTTTCACGTGATTTTGCCAGTGTAGCTCCCGCAGATGAACCAATGCTGCAATTTAATTGCACCGGCGATTCGGCAAGTTATTACTTGATAAAAGATATCGATAAGAGTCGCATAGAACGAATAAAGAATAGTCATGCAATAGCTCTTCATATAGGTAAATCTTCAGTAGATACGATTCAAGTTGGATTTGTTACTACGGATGGGTATACTTATGTTGCTCCCTGTGTGGCGAATCAAGGCATCGTAAAAGTATCGTTAGATAAACTTCATCAGATAGCTACGGCGTTGTTGCCTCATGCTTATCCTGTGTTTATGAAGAAATACTTTTATCCAACAAACGCATTGCCGTTTAAAGCAGAAAACATAGATAAAATAGAGATAATAATTCCAAAATCAGGACAATTGACTTTGGGAAGCATTTGGTTAGAATAATAGTATAACAAACACTTAAAATCGAGATATTATGGGTATCAAACTTAAAAAATGTAGCGTCATTTCTATCGTTGTGCTATGCTTCTTATTGGGAAGTATCGTCACAGCTCAGGCGCAGGAGCTATCACGAAAGATTACGGGTGTGGTTACCGACGAGCAGCATGAGCCTTTAATGGGTGTCACGGTGTCAATAGTCGGATCAACCGTAGGCGTAACTACTGATATGGATGGTCATTACATCCTTTCTGTTCCACAGGGAAAGTCTTCTATAAGCTTTTCATATGTGGGCTATGGATCTAAGAAATTGTTATTGCCGGAAGGCAATGCACTTAATGTACAATTGTTTCCGTCACAGCAAACATTGAACGATGTAGTTGTCATTGGTTACGGTACACAAAAGAAAGGAGATCTTACCGGATCTGTAAGCAATGTCAACACCAAAGATTTTAATACCGGATTAATCAGTTCGCCGGAACAGTTGATCAATGGAAAGGTTTCGGGAGTGCAAATCATGAGTAACAGCGGATCACCTACAGCCGGCAGCACCATTCGTGTCAGAGGTGGCGCTTCGCTAAATGCAAGTAACGACCCGCTGATCGTACTTGATGGCGTTCCACTTGAATCCGGAGGTATCAGTGGAAATTCAGGAAACTTCCTCAGTTTGATCAATCCTTCAGATATTGAGAGCATCACTATTCTGAAAGATGCTTCTTCTACTGCCATTTATGGTTCACGTGCATCCAATGGTGTTATCATCATTACCACCAAGAAAGGAGCACAAAATAAAATGAAGATAAGTTTTTCAACTACCAATTCAGCTCAGGTGCGTACCAAATTACCGGATATGCTGTCACGCGACGAGTTCGTTAATGTGATAAACTCTGAAGGTACAGATGCACAAAAAGCTTTGCTGGGATCGGGAAACACGAATTGGAGTAATCAAGTGTATAAAACGGCATTCGGAACAGATAACAATGTAAGTATATCAGGAAAATTGTTGGATAATATGCCTGCGCGTGTATCGTTGGGAGCTTATGATCAAGACGGATTGGTGCGTACGGATAATGCTACACGCTATACCGGTAACCTTTCATTAAGTCCTTCATTCCTTAAAAATGATCTGAAGTTCAACATTAATTTGAAAGGATCATATAATAAAAACCAATTTGCCAATTCCAATGCTATTTGGGCTGCAGCAACCTACAATCCTACGTTACCCGTATATTCAGGTAATGATGATTGGGGTGGATATACCGAAGCCATTGATAATACAAACAATCCTGTAAATGGTGCCGTGCGTAATCCATTAGGCTTGCTCAAACAGTATAAATCGACCAGTGACGTAAAAAGAATCATAGGTAATGTGGATATGGATTATAAAGTCTATTTCTTACCTGATTTGCATTTCCATGCAATTGTCGGTTACGATTATGCTGAAGGTAAGGGACACATTTACGTGCCCTCCACTGCTACACAATATTATACAACCGGTGGACGTGACTATGAATATGGTCCCCAAAAGAAGTCAAATAAATTATTGACTACCTATTTCAATTACACAAAGTACTTAGGCTCACTCAAGAGCAATATCGATGCAACCGTGGGATATGATTATCAATTTTGGAAAAGCACAACTCCAAAGTATGATGAACTTAACGCTTCGGGTGTAACGGAAAGTACAACAGCAGCCACTGATGAGCGCCATGCATTGATTTCCTATTATGGACGTCTTAACTATACGTTTGATTCTCGATATATGCTTACAGCAACTATGCGTTACGATGGTACATCTCGTTTTTCAAAGAACAATCGCTGGGGAGCTTTCCCTTCCGTAGCGTTCGCTTGGCGTGTAAACGATGAATCATGGATGAAGTGGGCGAAGGCTTTGAGTAATCTTAAACTGCGCGCCAGTTATGGAATCACGGGACAACAGGATGGTATAGGCAACTATAACTATATTCCTGTTTACACGATTAGTCAATCAGGTGCTGAATATCAATTCGGAAACAACTATTTTATGACTTACCGTCCATCTGCTTATGTTTCAAATCTAAAGTGGGAAACAACCTCTGCATATAACTTTGGACTTGATTTCGGATTCTTAAAGGATAGAATCTCAGGTAGTGTTGATTACTATACACGTAAAACAAAAGACTTGTTGGCTACTGTGAACACTCCGGCCGGAACTAATTTCAACAAGACGGTTCTTACCAATGTGGGAAATGTAAACAGCCACGGTATTGAAGCTTCGTTGAATCTGGTTCCTATTGATAACCGTGACTTTACATGGAATGTCAGTATGAATGCTACTTGGCAAAAGATGAAAGTAACAAACTTGTCATTGACACACAGCTCTGCTACAACGAATTTGGCAGTAGGCCCCACTATAGACAGTTATTCTTTTCAAGTACTGAGTGAAGGATATTCTCCTTATATGTTTTATGTATATCATCAACTCTACAATACTGACGGGAAGCCTATAGAAGGTGCTTATGCCGATCTAAATAATGACGGATCCATCAATTCCAGTGATTTGTATCGCGACCATTCGCCGGCTCCTGATTATATCTTAGGATTCAGCACCTCGTTCAGATACAAAAAACTGACGGTGAGCACCAGTCTTCGTGCCAATATCGGCAATTATGCATACAATGGTACGGCAATGGATACAGGAGCATGGAGTACGGTAAGTTACAATTCCTATCAGCTCAACAATCTAAACCGCAGTTATTTGAAAACAGGATTCAACAGTCGTCAATATCTTTCAGATTATTATGTTGAGAATGCATCATTCTTGAAAATGGACAACCTGTCACTCAATTATAACTTTGGTAAAATCAATCGTTTGGTCTCGGCCAATGTAGGTGTTATGATGCAGAATGTCTTTACCTGGACAAAGTATACGGGTGTTGATCCGGAAGTCCCAAATGGTATGGATTCATCATTCTATCCGCGTCCGCGTATTTATTCATTGAGTATCGGACTTGAGTTTTAATATTAAAGATGAAGAACATGAAAAAGAATATTATATATATTATAGCATTGTGCTTCGGATTGGTAACATTTGCATCCTGCACAGATGATCTCAATCAATCTCCGCATGCTGAGACCACATCAGGAGATGTGTATGATTCCGTATCCAACTATGAATCTGTGCTGGCCAAATTATACGCATCATTTGTTATAACCGGTCAAGAAAAAGGTGGTGGCAATGTGGATTTAACGAGCAATAGTGGTCAAGATTACATGCGTTGTTATTTTAATTTACAAGAATGTGGCACCGATGAATTGGCTTCAACCTGGCTTGAAGGAGATAAAGTAAAAGATCTTACCTATCTGTCATGGGATGCCAACGATCCTTGGGTTTCGGATATGTACTATCGTATCTATTATACCATTGCATTGTGCAACGAGTTTATTCGGAATGCATCTGATACGAAAATCAGTACTTTCTCTGAATCCGATCAAACTACAATAAAGACCTATCGTGCTGAGGCTCGCTTCTTACGTGCATTAGCTTATTATCATGCATTGGATCTTTTTCACCAAGGTCCGTTTGTTACAGAGAATGATCCTGTAGGAGCTTACACTCCACCTTCTTATTCGTCTACTAAATTGTTTAGTTACATCGAGTCAGAACTGAAATCAATAGACACTGTTTTGCCAGGTCGCACAGATGTTGAATATGGTCATGCACCACGTGCTGCTGCATGGTCACTTCTTGCCAAGCTTTATTTGAATGCTGAAGTTTATACAGATACGGCACATTACACGGATTGCATTACCTATTGCAACAAAGTGATTGCTGACGGTTATAGTCTTGACCTAAGTTACAAGAAACTATTCAATGCTGATAATGATAAACGCACGGATGAAATTATTTTCCCGTTATGTGTTGATGCTACTCACACAGTGTCATGGGGCTCAACTACATACATTATCTGTGGTGAAGTAAGTAACACTTCCACTTATCAAAAAGCCGCTGATTACGGTGTGACCACAGGGTGGGGAATGTTCCGTATTCGTGGCGATATACCTGATTTGTTTGATGCAAATGACGGACGTGGACTCTTCTTCACTGAAGGACAAACGAAAAACATCACCACGATGGATGATCAGACTAATGGTTATTTTGTATCCAAGTGGACCAATCTTACTGATGCAGGCGAAGCGGCATCCAGCACAGCTACCGGAGGAGTGAATACCGATTTTCCTCTGTTCCGTTTGGGCGATGTTTATTTAATGTTAGGCGAATCTGTTTGGCGTGGTGGCACAGGTGCTACTAAGGTGCAAGCATTGCAATACATCAATTGGTTGCGCGAGCGTGCTTATGGCAATACCAGCGGCGATTTGAAAGAAAACGATATTAACACCGATTTCTTCCTTGATGAGCGTGCCCGTGAGCTTTATTGGGAAGCTACACGACGTACTGATCTTATCCGTTTCGGGAAGTTCACCACTGCATCTTATTTATGGGAATGGAAAGGTGGAGTATTAGCTGGCAAAGCTGTGGCTAATAAATACAATATTTATCCTATACCGGCTACTGACATAGTGGCTAATCCTAACTTAAGTAACAAAGACTATTAAAAATGTCCGGAAAATGAAAACAATAAAATTATTTATATTCTTTATCACCCTTACATCGTTATTCGCTTCCTGCAATAGCGATAGTGATGTGGTCACTCTATCCGGATTTAATAATTCGGATTTAGTAGCCAGCGATGATAATGTGGTACTTTCAAAGAGCAAAGATGCCCAGGTCGTTCTTTCGTTAGCATGGAAAAATTGTGTACTATCTCTTAATAATGACAAGATGGGTACATCTTCTTCTCAGCTCACAACCACATTGCAAGTATCAGCATCTTCGGATTTTGCCACTTATAAAGAGACATCCGAAACCAACAATAGTCAGGCTTATATGGGTGCAGATCTTAATTCTATAGCTAAGGATTTAGGATTGAAAGCAGATGCATCCGCACCTTTGTATTTCCGTGTAAAGGCTTCTATTGGAAGTAATATAGACGCTAAATACAGTGAGACGGCTACGGTAAACGTGACTCCGTATGAGATAAAGATGAATACTTTGCAAGTACTTGATTCCAAAAAGGCCGACACACTGGCTGTTCTTTATTCACCAAGTATGAACGGTGAATATTCGGGATTCATGAGTGCGACGGCATGGTCGAATTGTTATTTCCAAGAGAACAACGGTACGACATGGGGCAATTACGGTACAGATGGCTATGCGTTCTATTTAAGTAAGGAATCCACTATGTGGAATTGCTGGTTCCCCGGCAACTCAGGATGCTACTACGTCACAATGAATACCTCCACCAAATTATGGACTGCAGCGTTCTTGAAGTCACTGAGTATTAGTGGTGGTGCTACGGCTGCTATGACTTATTCAATGACAAAGAATACATGGACAAGTACATTCACGACCACGGCCGATAATGCGAATATACAGGTATCAGGTACTGAGGCACAATACAATTCAACCACAAGCACAGATGACTCTAAAGCCGTCAGCAGTACTATTGCGTTTGTTCCAGGTAGCAACAATACATTAACGCTTGGTTCTTCTGCCGGAAATATTACTGTAGCTAAAGCAGGTACGTATACAATAACCATTAATTTAAGCACGAATACTACCGGTTGGACATATACGGTAGTTTCCGATACCGGCAATACTCCAACTTACGGTGATAAACTTTATATGGTATCCAAGGATGACTATAATACAGTTTTTACTACCTTACAATCGCCTACCAAAAATGGTGTTTATAACGGATTTTACAATGCCGCTATATGGGATAACTTCCGCTTTAAGGCTGAAGACGGTACCGTTTATGGTTCTGGTGCATCTGTGTCACAACTTGAGGCAAGTTCTTCAAACAATATCTGGTTTGATACGGCAGGTTATTTCCTTGTAAATGTTGATTTGACTAGTAGCACATGGAGTAAGACGGCTGTTAATACGATTACTGCTACAGGCGACTTTAACAGTTGGTCTGCCACCAGTGATGCATTCACTTACAATTCCAGCACCGGTAAATGGACGGCAACTTGCAATGTCAATGCCATCACTTATGGTCTATACTTTTTGATTAATGGTAGTGACAGTTGGAATAATAAGTTGGAATCTACAGGCGATGGAACTCTGGGATACAATACCGGTAGCAACATTGTTCCGTCATCAACGGGAACCTATTTGATTACGCTTGATTTAAGTAACTTTACGTACACATTAACAAAGCAATAAAGAGATGATAAAGAATATTTTCAAGGCAGGAGCATTTCTGCTCGGAATGATTGCATTCACCATGGTGTCTTGTTCCGATAAAAATGATGATCCCAAATCAACGACTGATACAACGACGGTTGATACGACAGCTTATGCTAAAGGAGCCGACGTGAGCTGGCTCACCGAAATGGAGTATAATGGAAAGACGTTCTATAACGCATCAGGCAAACAGATGGATTGTATTGAACTATTGAAATCTTTGGGAATAAACTCCATTCGTTTGCGTGTGTGGGTCAATCCTACCACGGGATGGTGCAACAAGAGCGATGTATTGGTTAAAGCGTGGCGTGCCTATAAGTTGGGCATGCGCATTCTGATCGACTTCCATTATAGTGACACTTGGGCAGATCCTTCACAACAAACAGTGCCTGCAGCTTGGAGCAACTATTCATTGACAGAGCTGGAACAAGCAGTGAGTGATCACACAACAGACGTGCTCACAGCCCTTAAAGCAAAAGGGATTACTCCGGAGTGGGTACAAGTGGGGAATGAAACAAGTAATGGAATGTTGTGGCCAACAGGTAAGGCCTCAACAAGTATGGCAAACTATGCAGCTTTGAATAATGCCGGATATAGTGCAGTAAAGAGTATATTCCCCAATGCAAAGGTGGTTATCCACTTGCCCAATGGCGATAATAATTCACTATATCGTTGGATGTTCGATGGATTGAAATCCAATGGAGGTAAATGGGATGTGATTGGCATGTCGCTATATCCTTCAGCTGATACGACAATGACATGGAGCACAAAAGTGGACAATTGTATTGCTAATATGAAGGATATGATCAGTCGTTACAGTACTCCTGTTATGCTGTGTGAAGTGGGAATGCCATGGGATGATGCCACTACATCTAAAAGTTTCCTTAGCGACCTGATCACTAAGTCAAAAGCTATTTCCAGCAATAATTGTTTGGGAATATTCTATTGGGAGCCGGAAGCTTACGGCAGTTGGAATGGATATTCACTAGGAGCCTTCGATGATTCCGGTAAACCTACCGAAGCATTGGATGCATTTAAATAAAAGGCAAGGACTATTTATGTTGAAAGGAGGCAATTTATCGATTGCTTCCTTTCTTTTGTTCTTAGTGTTCTCTTTCTTTACATACTTTGTGCTTTTAAGGAGTAACGATACTTTTACCTGTTCCATTAACAGCAACCGCCTGTTTTGGGCTTGCATAATAGATTCTCCAAACGTCCAATCTTTCGACTACTAACGTACATTTTATCATCTGTCCAGCAACAAAACTTATTTCTACAACCGTGGAAATGCTTTTCTACAACTGTAAAACTGTCGTGCCACAACTGTAGAAATGCTTTTTTACGGCCGTAGAAAATGAAAATGTCCGCGAGGAACACAAAGAATGCATGATAGGAGTTTGCAAAATCCCCAGTATAAATAGGGAAATTGCGTACTATAGATACTCTATTCAAAGGACCATTAATGGAAGGCATATTGTTAGCGGATAAAGTTCCTCTTCTCCATGAATATTATTGCTGGTTATTTGCCATGTATCTCCTGTTATTCATACTTCTCATTTTGTTGTCTGATAGTTAAAAATAAGTTAATGGCTGACCTAAAATGCCTTTTCATTGCGTCTAAGACATGTAACTATAATTTAACAAAAGTATGACTAGACATTTTTTTATACTGATTCTTGCAATCATTTTTATGGATTCAAGCTATTTGCATGCGCAAAACAAACTAACGGGAAAAATTATTGATACCAGTTACGCTCCTGTATCTTATGCTAACGTAGCACTTCTTAAGAGCGATTCATCATTTGTAAAAGGAGGAGTTAGTGACGATAATGGAAACATCTCCATTCTTGTTCCCGAAGACATCATGCAGGAGAAAATGTTTCTGAAAGTAACTTGTGTGGGCTTCACAGAGAAATACATTCCTCTCAATCATCAGTTGGTTCTTGACAACATTGTGTTGAATGCTGAAGTTCGCTCCTTACATGGGGTTGTGATCAAAGCCTACCGCACTCCGTATCAGGCTAAAGGAAGTGCCATTGTTGCTAACGTGGAGCAACTTGCCGTTAAAAACATTGATCGTGTAGAAGTCAATACTAATCCCGGAGCCGAATATGATGCATCAGTGGGAGCTGTGATCAATATCTATTTGAAACAAAAAACAAACGGATGGTCGGCACAATGGAATCAAAACTATTCGCGGAATCATAGAAACAGCCATGATGAAAGTCTTAATTTGAACTATCAACATGAAGGTCTCAATCTTTTCGGTACTTTCGGATATGGGGATGATCGAGAAAGAGATATTAACTATATCGTTACGGATATCGCAACGGCAGATACTATGTGGAGACAAGATACAAGAATGGTGTCATTGCAGAGTTACGAGAAAAATTATACCTATTCCTTGGGTGTCGATTATAAGCTGAATGACAAATATAGTTTCGGCTTTAAATATGACGGTAACTTCATGAGTGCATTCGATATACCGTACACCACAACAGTCATTACAGCAGGTAATCAATTATATACCAATTTGGTTTCCATATCTAACGTACCTAATCATGCTCATAACCATCACTATAATGGTTATTTTAAAGAAGTGTTTGATAAGCGTTCCGATCTATCTGTCTATGCTGATTATGTACACAAGACATCCGGTAGAATTGAAGGAACCAACGAAACATCTGAAAAATATGGAGATGAATTTACGGAGAGTATCAATCATGCTTTGTATAATTTGTATGCAGTCAGTACAAAGTATAACCATGTCATTAATGACAACAACAGTTATAATTTGGGAATAGAGACGGGATCCGTTGATGGGAAAAGTATGCTTACCTATTCAGGCAACAATATGTCGGGGAGCAGCACCAAAACACGTGAAAACAAAGTAGCAGGCTTCTTTTCCTATTCATTGTCGCTCAAACGTTTCTCTGCCAAAGCCGGCCTCAGATACGAGAAAGTAAATTCACATTATACCGATTTGTTGGATGCCGACAATAATATACGTCGAAATTATAGCAATCTCTTTCCGAGTATGGAAGTGAGTTATAATCTCAATTCGCTTTTTCAGAGTTTGAGTTATCGCTCGGGAGTGGTTCGTCCCGATTTCGGTAAACTGAACAGTTATTCATTTTATGTCAATCGCTTCCTCTATCAAGAAGGCAACCCTAATCTTACTCCTCAAACATTTCATTCAGTGAATTATTCATTGCGGTATAAATTCCTGAATGTGATGTTAGGGTATACATATAATAAGAATTATATCGGCACTTATTTATATTCCAGTTCGAAGGATTCTTTGGCGTATATCTCCTCATGGTCCAATTATAATAAGCAACAGAAGCTGAAAGCAATGATTACTCTGCAACACCGTTTCGGATTCTACGAGCCTTCATTAAGTGCTTCTTGCATAAAGAATATATTGAAGATAGAGGCGGCAAAGCACACAAATGGAATCAATGATCCTGCATTTATTATTGACAGTAACAACGCATTTCATCTGCCGAATGATATTCTTTTCAATGTTGAATACCAATCTCGTGGAGGCTCGGGAGAATTATTTGTGTTCAAGTACACCAATGTGTTTAATCTGATGTTACAGAAATCCTTTTGCAAAGAAGCTTTGCAAGTAAATTTACAAGTCAATGATTTGTTTTATAAAGGTGTGCCTACTTATTGGAGAAGTATGAACAATCTATCCTTTTATCATAGAGAAGACTACGATCCCCGTTCATTCTCGATCAACATAGTTTATCGTTTCAATCACTATAAAAACAAATACAAAGGTGAAAATGCAGCGAATGATGATATACGTCGATTATAAGCATACGATGAGATCTATATATCAAAAGCGGACAATGTGTTCGATAATGGACACAGATAGATATGGCTAATGTTATGGTTATAAATGTATTATCTTCTTGGCATACCAATTGTCCATTAACATTGTCAATTATAAAAACGAATAAAATGGTCAAACATCTGTTCTTAATTATAGCTTTGTTTCTAGCTGGTAGTTTAAATGCTCAGGTTACACTTAAAGGTAAAATATCGTGTCAGGGAAAGGACGTGCCCTTTGTCAACATGACTCTCTATCAGGGTGGTGACACTACCAAACTTGCAGCAGGCACTGTCACCGACACACAAGGTGATTATGTATTCAACGGTCTTGCAACGGGACGATACAAGCTTGTTGTTTCGGGAGTCGGCTATACGACACTTCGTGAGTTTCTGACACTTGATAAAGCTATAGTTGTGGTTAAGGATGTACGGATTAATGAAAATACGGTCGCGCTCAATGAGGTAGTAGTCAAAGCCAACCGCAAGACCAACTATGTTGACAAGTCCGTGTATACTTTCAGTGAGCAGCAAATGAAAGCAGCCAGATATGCCAATGATCTGCTGACGACACTGAGCACACTCTCCATTAATCCCAGTACACATAAAATAACCAAGTTCGGTGGCGGTGAAGTGAAGATTCTTATTAATGGAGTCAATGCTACCGATAATGATCTAAAGAGTATTACCCCTGATAAAGTACTTAAAGTCGAATATTATGATATACCGCCGGCCCGTTATGCTACCGTAGGAGCATTAGTCAATGTGATTACTAAGAAGCTGGATACAGGATATAATGGTGGTTTTGATCTGGGACATGCATTCACGACCGGTTTCGGCAATGACAATGCTTATTTCAAATATGTTTCAGGTCACAACCAATTCAGTTTTGATTATGAGTTGCACTATCGTGATTATGATCACTATATACTAAATGCGCAGTATTCATTCAATTTAGGCAACAAAGACTGGCAATACAAGATTGATACTCAAGGCCATTTCGGATATACTACCAATGATATCAACTTCAAGTTTACGCGACATATTGAAGATAAGTATACCTTTCAGGCTACATTCTCGCCCAATTTCCAGACTTACTTCAATCATTATACCGGCAATATCCTACATGTATCAGGTCCCACAGGCTCTGCGCTCGACAGCAATGCTTCCGGCATCAATCAAGAAACCCGATTGGGAAAGAGCAATGTAAACACAAATACATTCGGCCCTGTTCTTGATCTTTATTATTCAAAGAATTTCGTCAACCATCAAGAACTTTCTGTCAATGTGGTGGGAACGCTCTATCACAATAGCGAGAAGAAGAACAATAAGGAAACGGAAAATAGTACCGGTGAGGTGAAACTCTCAGACGACATGATGCAGAGGAACGACAAACAATCGATCATTGCCGAGTTGGCTTACTCGAAGAGTTTCGGTGCCAAAAGCCTGAGCTTAGGATACAGAGGCACTTATGCCCATTCAGCTGCAACCATCCGTAACTTCTTGTCAAATGGAGAGACCTATGATAACGGTTCACATAATGGAGATCAATACATCTATTCCGAGTTAGCCGGATCAAAAAACAAACTAATGTATCGTATCGGATTAGGTGGAACTATCGTTTATACTAAGAATAGTGATGCTCATCACACCAGTTATCAGTTTACTCCAAAAGGAATTCTCGGATATAAAATAGATAATCATCAGGAAGTGCGCCTGGTGTTGCAATCATCACCTATAGAGCCTACAATTTCGCAACTTAGCAACAATATAGAATTGATTACCGAAAATATTGTGCGCCGTGGGAACCCTTATCTGCAAAGCGGTCACAACTATACCACTTCGTTCTATTATAATCTCAATAATGCCTATCTTGATATGCAAGTGGGAGGACTCATGTCTTATGATTTTCATCCCATCAACACTTATTATTTGCAAGACTCCATTGAAGGTCAGCCTTATATAGTCTCAACCAATGAGAATGCCCGCCAATTTTTGCAAACAGGTGCATATACTAATGTTTCGTTACGTCCGTTCAAGACGAACTTGATTGTACTGAAATGGAATGCCTACATATTACGTCAGAAATTGACCAGCGATCTCATCGGTACTTATTCTCATTGGTATCATCCTATGGATTTCGAGATTGATTTACAAAAAGGAGAGTGGGGCGGTGTGTGTCAGTGGAACATTGTTTCAAACAAAATTAATGGAGCATATTTGAGTGCCGATGAGAATGAAGCCTATGCGCAAGTCTACTGGCAGCATAAGAGTCTACGTCTGTTTAGTGAATGCTATTGGCCCTTCACCAAATCCAAGTATCATGTGCAGACTCTTCCAAACAAGGTGATGACGTATGATAATCGCCACCACATTGACGATAATAAGTCTATGTTCTCGGTTGGTCTCAGTTGGAGCTTTAGCAAAGGAAAGAAGCTCAATGCCAGCCGTAATCTTCAGAACAGAGATACAGATAGAGGCATGTTTTGATATGCCATTGAGAGTCGTTCTCTTTACGGAACAGCATCAAGAATTCTTGTAACGCACTAGTCGGTAAATGAAACGTGCAGCTACACGCTTCAATATAGTTGGGCGGGGTGGTTCAAAGAGTGAACCGTACTTGAATTCTGTTAAAATAAGCCACGGTGCTTGTCTCACCCAATGTTTAAAAACGAGGTTAGGTTTATATCCTTTAGATAGAACTAGCAGCTTGTCAAGGTCAAAGCATGAGCTGGACTGTCCCGCACCGGCCCCCTCAGCATCAAATGCATTGCAAGCTTGTTCTATATGAGTTGGTATCATCAGTACCGGTTTGCCTAAGTACAAGGCTTCGCATACAGATTCAAATCCGGCAGTAGTGGCATAGGCTTTTGATCCGGCCATGTACTTGATAAAAGTAGAGTCATTCAATTGATGAAACGATAGAGTATCGTCAACAGGCAACACTTCAGGAGCATTCTTTTTATCCCAAAAGAAATGCAATGGAACGGTGGTGTGTGATTGATGCCAGTTTGTGACCTCTTCGCTGAATCCGCTGTTCAGCAAATAGCCAAGTAAATAGTTCCCTTTCTTCGGGGTCAAGGCAAGAACCTCTTTTCTTAAAAGTGGGGGAACCACAACCAACCCTTTAGATGGAATATCTCTCATCTTCCGAAACGAAAGAGCTAGTTTCTTTCGGGCACCAATGGCCGTTACTTTCGTAAAGAACTTAAGAGACAACAAAGATACACGATTTAGTTTAGGAAAGGAAAAGTCAGGATGCAGGAACAGATATTGGTGTGCAATGCAAACCATGATAGCTTTCGGACTGAAAAGCAAGTAAGTCAATCCTGTGAGAAGTTCATAGAAATTGACCACAACATCAGCTTCAGTCTCTTTGATCATCCGGTTTATATAGAGGATGCTCCGCAAATATTTGTGTGTGCGGTATAGATTATATAAAATACTTTTAATAATCTTCGGCTGTTTGTTTTTGGCAGAAGGAAGGAAGTTGGGGCTTTCGAAAGGATAAATCTTTTCACCCATCTTTTCATAGAAAAAAGAGGGAAGGCTTCGTGAAGGGCTTTTCCCAACAAGCACACCTACCACTTCATGTCCTTCATTCTCCAGCATTTGCTTTAATGAAAGAGATTGAGTAAGATGTCCTCTTCCTTCTCCTTGTATTACAAATAGTATTCTCATACAGCTTCCGGATATAATACTTTTCTTTTTAATGAATATTTTTCAAGCTCTTTCAGCCAGGCTTCGTATGTAATGATTTTCCATTCACCATTCTTGTCTTCAACTAAGGCAGTAAGACTTTCCACCCAGTCACCCGAATTCAGATATCGGATATCTCCATACCATTTGTCGGCAGCTTGGTGGATGTGTCCACAGATGATAGCATCTGCTTTCTTGGATTCAGCCAAAGCAACTAACTCTTTTTCAAAGTCCGACATATAAGATACGGCGCTTTTCACTTTACTTTTCACTTTCTGGGATAACGAGTAATATGGTTTCCCTAATTTAGCCCGTCGTTTGTTATATATTCTATTCAACCATAGCAAAAGGGTATAGCCCACATCTCCTAATTTGGCCAACCAACGCATATTGGTTGTTATTGTGTCAAAGATATCGCCATGGGTTACATAGTACTTTTTTCCATGACTTTGAAACTGATAATTCGTTACAATAGATACGTTGTATATGCATAAAGGAGCCACTCTATCTAAGAAATCATCATGATTTCCTCTCACATAAATGATTTCTGTGCCTCTGTTCTCCATCATTTTCATCAATACTTTGAAGAAGTCGGTGTGTTTTGTTTCCCATTTCTTTCCAAGCTTCTGAAGTTGCCAGCCATCAATGATATCACCATTTAAAATCAATCGATCACAATCAACATGCTTAAGAAAGAATGTCACTTCTTCAGTATGTGAATGCCCTGATCCCATGTGGATATCAGATAAAACAATTGTTGGGTAATACGTCCTAGTTTCCATCTTTTTATTTTGTTTTGTTCTACAAATAAACTCATTTCATATTACAAACAGATAACAGCGAAGTGAATATCCGGTGAATCTATACCTCCCAAACTACGGGTACTAGAATACCATAAAAAGGCTATATTATAGATATTCAATCATTTATAAATTTGCAGAACCATTTAAAAGAATAAAATCAGTAAACAATATATGATCTTATTTGAATCCCTAACGAGAATTCATTTGACCTTAATATTTAGAGAAATCTTATTTTTAAAATACATAATACGAATATGAGTAAACAAATTAAGAAGATTGCCATTTATGGAAAAGGTGGCATTGGAAAATCTACAACAACTTCAAACATTAGTGCCGCTTTGGTGGAAGCCGGTTATAAAGTGTTGCAATTCGGTTGTGATCCGAAGAGTGATTCAACCAATACTTTGCGAAATGGGAAATACATTCCCACTGTATTGGATTTGTTGCGTAAAAAGTCAAAAGTAGATGCGCATGAAGCTATATTTGAAGGCTTTAAAGGTGTCTATTGTGTGGAAGCCGGCGGGCCTGCTCCCGGTGTTGGATGTGCAGGACGCGGTATTATCACAGCAGTGGAGTTGCTGAAACAACAAAATATCTTTGAAGAGCTTGATTTGGATTTTGTTATTTTCGACGTATTGGGCGATGTAGTTTGTGGAGGCTTTGCCGTTCCTATTCGTGAAGGTATTGCCGAGCATGTATTTACCGTTTCCTCTTCCGATTTTATGTCGATCTATGCTTCCAACAACCTAATGAAAGGTATAGAAAAATACTCCAATTCAGGCGGAGCATTGTTTGGTGGTATTATTGCAAACTCTATCAACACCTCCTATCAGAAAGCCATTATAGATGACTTTGTAAAGAAAACAAGTACACAAGTAGTGGAGTATGTGCCTCGTTCAATCACTGTTACCCAAGCCGAGCTTTCAGGACACACTACCATTGAAGCAGCACCTAAATCACAACAAGCTGAGGTCTATCGTAACTTGGCACGTAAAATAGCCAAACATACCGAATCACGTGTGCCTACACCCTTGGAAACAGATCAATTAAGAGAATGGTCTGCTCAATGGGCTGATCAACTATTGGCCATTGAAGCTGGTGAAGTACGTGGCGAAAAGGAAAGCATTTAACGAACAAGAATAATCATGGTAAAGACATTAAACTTAAAAACGCCCGTGGTAGAAAGCCGTGAGCAAAGGCTTGGTACCATTGTATCATGGGAGGGTAAGGCATCGGAATTGGTTGAGCTATCAGCCTATTCAGGAGGATGCGGTGGATGTACGCTTTGCGAATTGAGCAGCCCTTTCACCCAAGGTTCGGTATGTAGTGAGCAAATGGTAGAATGTCAGGCCGGACATGTGCGTGAGGCAGTGCTTATACAGCATTCGCCTATTGGTTGTGCCGCAGGGCAGGTAGCCTACAATTCACTTTATCGTAATGGACTAAAAATGAGAAATAAGCCGGTAGAGAATATTCGAGTAATTAGTACTAATCTTCAGGAGAGGGACATGGTTTTCGGGGGAGTAGATAAGTTACGGCAGTCTATCCATGATGCTTGGGAACGTTATCATCCCAAAGCTATCTTTATAGGGAGTTCATGTGCTACAGCGATCATTGGCGATGACATTGATAGTGTGGCATCAGAATTTACGGAAGAGTTAGGTATACCTGTAGTGCCTATGCATTGCGAGGGATTTCGTTCCAAGCACTGGAGTACGGGATTTGACAGCACTCAGCATGGCATCTTGCGTCAAATAGTGAACCGTCATCCTAAAAAACAAGAAGATTTGGTAAATGTGATCAATTTGTGGGGATCTGATGTGTTTACGCCCATGCTTGCTGAACTTAACTTGCGTGTAAATTATGTGATTGATCTAGCTACGGTGGATGATTTGGCACAAATGTCGGAGGCTGCATGTACCATCGGGTTCTGTAATACACTTTCTTCTTATCTGGCTACGGGATTGGAGCAAGAATTCGGAGTACCTCAGGTAAAGGCTCCTATGCCTTATGGATTTCAGGGTACGGATGCTTGGTTGCGTGAGATAGGAAAAGTGACTCACCGCGAGGAATTAGTGGAGAAATATATCACGAAGAAGCGGGCTGAGGTTAAGCCTAAATTAGTGGAGCTCAGGAAGAAATTAAAAGGATTGAGGGGACTTTCAGCTACCGGATCAGCTTATTCGCATGGATTGATCTCGGTGCTGCGTGAATTGGGCATTGAAAGTGATGGTTCGTTGGTCTTTCATCATGACCCCGTTTACGATAGTGGAGATCCTCGTCAGGATTCATTGGCTCAATTGGTTCATCAATATGGTGATGTACAATCGTTCAATGTCAGCAACCGTCAACAATTTCAATTCTATATTTTGTTGAAAAACATTAAACCCGATTTTATCATTATTCGCCACAATGGATTAGCTCCTTTGGCTTCTCGTATGGGAATACCGGCTGTGCCTCTGGGTGATGAACATTTAGCAGTGGGGTACGATGGAATGCTCCATGTAGGTGAAATCATTTTGGATGTGATAGCACACACTAAATTCCACAAGAACTTGGCGGCTCACGTGAAATTGCCCTACAGCAAATGGTGGTTGGAGCAGAATGATCCATACATATTATCTAAGAACCCGGAACTAATTTACCAAGATTAAAAAAAAACGATTATGTCAGAAACTATAGAAAAAACAAATTCAATCAATCAACCCCGTTATGGCTGTTCATTGGGATCATTATATACGGCAGCAGCTATTCCCAGAGTGATTCCCATTACCCATTGTGGTCCGGGATGTGCCGACAAGCAATTTACAGCAACAGCATTTTATAATGGCTTTCAAGGAAGTGGCTATGGTGGCGGCTCGGTGTCACCCAGTGTTAATGCCAGTGAAAAGGAAGTGGTTTTTGGAGGTGCAGAGCGATTAAGTGAATTGATCAGTGCTACACTTAAAGTGATGGATGCGGATTTGTATGTAGTGCTGACCGGTTGTATTGCCGATTTGGTTGGTGATGATGTAGGATCGGTTGTATCTAAATTCCAGCAAAAAGGTGTACCTATCGTATATGCTGAGACCGGAGGTTTTAAAGGTAATAATTATACCGGACATGAATTGGTAACTAAAGCTATTATTGATCAATTTGTGGGAGACTATGACGGTCCGAAAGAAGAGAAGTCGGTGAATGTGTGGTCATTGGTACCTTTTATTGATACTTTTTGGCGAGGCGATCTGGAAGAGATCAAACGCATCTTGGAGGGTATCGGATTGAAAGTAAATATTTTGTTCGGTCATGAGTCGAATGGAGTGGAAGAGTGGAAAGATATTCCAAAAGCTGAGTTTAACTTGGTGCTTTCTCCTTGGGTAGGGCTTGAACTGGCAAAACATCTGGAGAAAAAGTACAATCAACCTTACTTGCATATTCCTGTTATCCCCATTGGAGCTCAGGAAACTTCTGATTTTCTGAGGAAGGTAGGTGAATATGCCAAGGTTGATTCGGAAGTAGTTGAAAGCTTTATTAAGAAGGAGGAAGATTATTATTATTACTATCTCGAAAACTTTTCCGATTTCTATTCCGAGTATTGGTGGGGACTTCCTGCAAAATTCGGTGTGGTCAGTGACAGTGCCTACAATTTGGCATTAACTAAGTTTTTGGTCAATCAGTTGGGATTAATTCCAGGCAGGCAGATTATTACGGAAAATACACCGGAAGAGTATCAGGACTTCATTAGGGAGCAGTATACTCATATCGCTGATGATGTTTCTACTACGGTTGATTTCATAGAAGATGGATATACCATTGGTCAGGAATTGCTGAAAACCGACTTTGGATACAAGCCTCCATTGCTATTTGCCACTACATGGGACAGAGATATTGCTAAGGAAATCAATGCCGGTATTTTGGAGATCGGTTTTCCTGCTTCGTATGAAGTAGTTGTCAATCGTTCGAATATAGGCTATAGAGGAGCTTTGTCACTACTCGAAAAGATTTATACCACGGCTATTAGTACAAGTGCGTAGTAAAAGAACTTTCTTCCAAGAAAAAAAGAAAATATGAATATAAATAATCATCCTTGTTTCAATCCGGATGTGAGGCATAAAACCGGGCGAATTCATTTGCCGGTAGCTGCCAGATGTAATGTGCAATGTAACTTTTGCAACCGGAAGTATGATTGTGCCAACGAGAACCGTCCTGGCGTATCCACCACTGTGCTTTCGCCGCAGCAAGCCGAAAAGTATTTGGATCATATATTAGGGCAAGTACCTAATATTGCAGTGGTGGGTATCGCCGGACCAGGCGATCCTTTTGCCAATGTAAAAGAAACGATGGAAACGCTCGAACGTATTCATTCGCACTATCCCGATAAGTTATTATGTCTTTCATCCAATGGTTTATATCTTGCTGATTATATCCCTCGTCTAGCGGAACTTAACGTTTCTCATGTGACGATCACAGTCAATGCAGTTGATCCCCAAATAGGAGCAGAAATATATGAATGGTTTTATTATAATCAAAAGACTTACTTTGGAATAGAGGGTGCAAACATTCTTTTGGAAAGGCAGACTGAAGCTATAAAACTTCTGAAGCAATATGGGATTATAGTAAAAATAAATACGGTGGTCATTCCTCGTGTTAATGAGCATCATGTAGAGGATATCGCTCGCTATGTATCTGCTTTGGGTGCTGATATTCAGAATTGTATCCCTTTGATTCCCGTCGAAGGAACTCCTTTTGCCACGTTGGAAGAGCCGAGCGCTTCTGTTATGCGTACCGTACGTGCAAAAGCTTCGGTTTATATCAAGCAAATGTCGCACTGTGCCCGATGTCGTGCCGATGCAGTTGGGCTGCTGGGAGAACAAAATAGTGAGCAGGCTTTCAATGCTTTGAAATATGCTAAGATACGACCTACATTTATTGACAAACCTTATATTGCTGTTGCCAGTTCTGACGGAAAGGTTGTTGATTTACATTTAGGAGAAGCAAGCAAATTGCTGATCTACGGTAAGCGAAACGGGAAAGTAGAGTTGCTTGAAGAAAGGCCTATTGATAAGGACAGCAGCAATCGATGGGAAGAGTTGGCAAATGCGATTCCCGATTGCGATGCTTTACTAAGCAAAGGTATGGGACATGCTCCATATGAATATCTTAGCAGTAAAGGCATTTATGTGGAGGCTATAGATAGTTCGGTTCGCAATGCAGTCGATATCTTATTTGCCGGGCAACCCTTACCTTCTGAAATATTAAGGCTGGCAGGACAATGCAATTCATCGTGCTCCGGAGCTTACTCCAGTGATCAGTCCTGCCACTAGTTCAATACATTAAATTAGTAAATCATGTCCTATAGAATTGCCATAGCAAGTAGTAATGGAGAATCTGTAAACCAACATTTCGGTAATGCAGAGAACTTTCTTATTTACGAGGTAAGTAAAGAAAAAGTAAGTTTTGTGGAAGATCGACCGATGCAGTCGTCTTCAATTGGTGCAGGACATTCCGATGAGAAAGTTGTGTATCTGGCTGATCAGTTGCAAGATTGCAGTGTCGTTTTTGTAACAAAGATCGGGATGAAAGCCTCTCGCTATCTCTATCAACATAAGCTCAAGAGCTTTCAGGTAAATTTCTCTTTGAACTACATATTCACTACTTTGCTTAGAAATGAGCAAAGTGGCAGGATAAAAATCATTTAAATTATACCGTTGATTTGTTATAAAAATACCATGAAAATGGTATAGGATCTGTTTTAATTCAATACTATATTTGTAAATATTTAAAAATAAATTATTATGATGTCAACTTTTAATAAACCGTTCATGGTACACTCGGAAACATTCGTCTTTCGAATGCGGAGATTGTATGTACCAAAGAAGGAGTCCGGTCATCTACATGAGGTCATTGGAACTCCTGATTTCAAAACTATTTCTACTCCTGAAAGTCTATACAATTCTTCTGTAAAACACGCCTGTCACTGCTGTTGAAAAAACAGATCTTGATGACAGTATCTTTCTATATTCTTCCTGGATGTACTTCTTAAACATCCACAAGTACAGATACTACATCTGTTTTTCCCTCTACAAGAAAAATCCCTTACAATTTCAATATACTAATCTTTAAAACCTTAAACAATGGTTGCAAAAAGTATTCTTGAAACTATAGGTAATACACCTATGGTTGAATTGACACACATCGATACGGGAGTATGTCGCTTGTTCATAAAATTGGAAAATCAAAATCCAGGTGGCTCTATCAAAGACCGTGTAGGACTTTCGATGATTAATGAAGCCGAAAGGTTAGGTAAGATAAAACCAGGAGACACTATTATCGAAGCTACAGCCGGGAATACCGGTATTGGTTTAGCCTTGACTGCAAGGCTCAAAGGATATAATCTTATTCTGGTCATTCCAGATAAGATGAGCCAGGAGAAAATAAATCATTTGCGTGCGTTGGGAGTTGAAATTCTACTTACCCGATCAGATGTGGGAAAAGGACATCCCGAATATTATCAGGATTATGCCATCCGTGTTGCTAAGGAACGTGGAGCATTTTACATCAATCAATTTGAAAATCCCGCTAATCCGTTGGCACATGAAACATCTACCGGCCCTGAAATATGGGAACAACTCAATCATGAAGTGGATGCGGTAGTTGTGGGTGTAGGTTCATCGGGAACCCTTACAGGTCTGACTCATTTCTTTAAAAAGGTATCTCCTCAGACTAATTTTGTGTTGGCAGATCCTAAAGGATCTATTTTGGCTGATTACATTAATAAAGGAGTTTTGAGAACAGATGCCGGATCTTGGCTCGTTGAAGGAATCGGAGAGGACTTTGTGCCGATTATTGCCGATTTTTCGCTTACACACAAAGCCTATACGGTGAGCGATAAGGAGAGCTTTGATGCCGTGCGTGCTTTGTTGAAGAACGAAGGTATTTTGGCAGGTTCGTCCACAGGTACTCTGTTGAGTGCTGCCATACGTTATTGCCGTGAACAAACTGAGCCCAAAAGGGTAGTGACCCTTGCTTGCGATAGCGGCAACAAATATCTTTCTAAAATGTATAATGATTATTGGTTGTTGGATCAGGGGCTCACCGGCTACGAGTTAAAAGGTGATTTGCGTGATATAATCACACGCCGTTTTAAGGATCATGCCATTATTTTTGCTGCTCCCACCGATAAACTCAAAGCTGTATATGCTCAGATGAAACTTTATGACATATCACAACTTCCGGTATTGGAGGGAAACAAAGTGGTAGGTATTATCGATGAGTCTGATCTGTTTTTTGCTCTGCATGGCAAGGGATATAGTATGGATACTCCCGTAAAAGAGTTTATGACTACCAACATAAAAACAATCCCTTATACAGCTGATAGAAGTGAACTGATTAAGATTCTTGATGCCGGATTGACCGCCATTGTGGAGGATCCGAGTGGCAATTTTGAAGGCTTGATTACTCGGTTTGATGTGATTAATTTCTTATACAAGAGCAAATAAGAGCTTATGATAGAAAGTGATAAGATTTACAGAACCGGACTGGAAAATGTTTCGGAGACGCTTCTCGTTCCGTTATTCTTTAAAGCCAAAGAAACTCTTGAAAAGGGAGTGGTAAGAGATTATGCCGCTGTAGAAATAATCAGTCATATCGAATATGATTTTGAGAAAATGTCTACTGATACCTATACACAAAACCTGATTGCTATAAGAACAAAAATTTTGGATAGTATTGTGGATGAATACATACGCAATACGGAGAATCCGGTTATTATTAATCTTGGAGCCGGACTTGATACCCGTCATCTTCGTTTTAAACACGCTAAATGGTACCAGCTTGATTTAGAGAGGCCGATGGAGTTGCGGAAAATCTTTTTCAATGATGATGTTCGTATTACTAAAAGCTTTTTAGATTTTTCGTGGATAGATGAAATCCGCGAGAGAAAGGATATACTGATTATTGTTGAAGGGGTATTGATGTACTTGGATAAGAAGCAGGTTCAATCGATTTTTAGTGCGATTGGGGCTGTGTTCAAGAACAGTTGGATTGTATTTGATACAATACCTCAATCGTTTGTCAAGTTGAAAAAGCATAAGAGTATTAATCTGCAATTGGCACCCTTTAAATGGGGGAACAGTTATTTGTCTGAAATAGAAAAATGGAATTACGGCTTTAAGAAAGTGACGAATTATCATTATCTGTCGAAATGGACAAATTGGCGAAATATATACAATGGATTCAAGGTAAGTTTAATGCAAATAAATTAATAAAAAATAGAGTTATGAGTACAAATAAGAATTATGGCTTTGCAACAAAAGCCATTCATGCAGGTGAAGAGCCTGATTATAGAGAAGGTGCGAGCGGTGATGTAGTGGTTCCGATACATTTATCCACAACCTTTGCACGGAAAGATGTCACAGATCCGACGGGAGGATATGAATATACACGTTCGTTGAATCCTACTCGCAAAGCATTGGAAACCAAACTTGCATCCTTGGAAAATGCGGCTTATGGATTAGCTTTTACTTCGGGATTGGCTGCTGAGTCGACCGTGCTGTTGTCATTACTAAAATCTGGAGACCATATTGTGGCCTTTGAAGATTTGTATGGTGGAACAAAGCGTTTATTCAATAATGTATTTAAAAAATTAGAATACGGAGTAAGCTATGTAGATGCTACTGATCCTACAGAAGTAGAAAAAGCGATCACGCCTGCTACCAAATTGGTATGGATCGAAACACCTTCTAATCCGTTGCTGAAAATATCTGATATCAAAGCTATCGCAGAAATAAGCCACAAGCATCACTTGATTCTGGTAGTTGATAATACTTTTCTTTCTCCCTATTTCCAAAAGCCGTTGAATTTGGGAGCCGATATTGTGGTACACAGCTCTACCAAATATATCGGTGGTCATAGTGATGTGCTTGGCGGAGCTGTATTAGTGAATGATCCTGTGTATTATGAGAAGATTCAATACAATCAAAATGCTGTGGGTGCGGTGCTTCCTCCATTTGATTCGTATTTAACCTTGAGAGGAATAAAGACGCTTGCTGTCAGATTGGAGCAACATCAGAAAAATGCGTTGGAGGTGGCTCACTATTTAGAGAACCATCCCAAAGTAAAAAAAGTTATTTATCCCGGTTTGGAGAGTCATCCCCAACATGCACTAGCTAAAGTACAAGCTACAGGATTTGGTGGGGTATTGTCTTTTGAATTGAAGGGAACGCTAGAAGATGCAAAAGCATTTTTAAAGAAATTGAATGTGTTTGCTTTGGCTGAAAGTTTAGGTGGCGTGGAGTCACTTATTGAATTGCCATCACTGATGACACACTCTTCTGTTGCTAAAGAAGTGCGAGATAAAATTGGTATCACAGATACCTTGATTCGCGTATCTGTAGGAATCGAAGATATTCATGATTTAATAGCTGATCTGAAGCAAGCTCTGGAATGAGCAGATTTGATAGGAAAGAATAACGCAAATAAAAAAGCCGAAGTTAAAAATATAACTTCGGCCTTTTTGTCATGATAGTTGAACTGTGTATGTATGGTTAGACTGCTTCAAAAGCTTGCTCCAAATCATCAATAATGTCATCGATATGTTCTGTACCAATAGATAAGCGGATCGTGTTTGGTTTGATACCTTGATCAAGTAACTCTTCCGGACTTAATTGTGAGTGTGTGGTGCTGGCTGGGTGAATCACCAATGACTTCACATCAGCCACGTTGGCTAGTAATGAGAATATCTTCAGATGATCAATCCATGCCTGAGCCTCTTTTGCTCCACCCTTAATTTCAAAGGTGAAAATAGAAGCCGCTCCGTTAGGGAAATACTTTTCGTATAGTTTATGATCGGGATGTGAATGCAATGAAGGATGATTCACACGCTCAACTTTCGAATTCTTTGACAAATACTTTACGACTTTCAATGTGTTCTCTACATGGCGCTCCACACGCAATGACAATGTTTCTACACCTTGCAGTAATAAGAATGCGTTGAACGGACTTAATGTAGCACCTGTATCACGTAATAGAATGGCACGGATACGTGTCACGTATGCAGCAGGACCTACAGCATCGGCAAAGCGAATGCCATGGTAACTGGCATCCGGTTCGGTGAGTTGAGGGAACTTGCCACTGCCTTTCCAGTCAAACTTGCCCGAATCAACAATTACACCACCCAGTGTTGTGCCGTGACCGCCCAAGAACTTTGTAGCTGAATGAACCACAACATCAGCTCCATGTTCGATGGGACGGATAAGATAAGGTGTACCGAAAGTGTTGTCAATGATTAATGGAATTTTATGTTTGTGCGCTATTGCAGCCACGGCATCTATGTCAATAATGTTAGAATTCGGATTACCCAACGATTCAATAAAGATCAATTTAGTATTATCCTGAATGGCTTTCTCGAAGTTATCCAATTTCTCCGGGTCAACAAATGTGGTTGTCACACCATATGCTTTCAGAGTGTGTGCAAGCAAATTGTATGTACCGCCATAAATTGTTTTGGCTGATACCACATGATCTCCTTGTTTTGTAATATTTTCAATAGCATATGTCACAGCAGCTGCACCACTGGCAACAGCTAGTCCGGCAACACCACCTTCAAGAGCAGCAACACGGTCTTCAAACACGCCTTGTGTTGAATTGGTGAGGCGACCATAAATATTACCTGCATCTGCCAAGCCGAAGCGGGCTGCAGCATGCGCTGAATTGTGGAATACGTACGAAGTTGTCTGGTAAATAGGCACTGCGCGTGAATCTGTTACAGGATCAGCTGTTTCCTGTCCTACATGTAATTGAAGTGTTTCGAAATGAAGTTTTTTTTCTGCCATAATAAAAGTCTCCTATATTATTTACATTTGAATATTGTAGTATTTTTATCTCTTTGATTACATTTACAAAATTAGTTCTCTTTCATTCTAATAGATATAGCATATTCGGGTTATTTTCGTACCATGTTTATGTTATTATTACTTCTTTAGCATTTATTTTGTGTCTTTTGATATGCAAATGTAAACAAATTTATTCATTTTCGTGTTAGGAATGTACAGAGGTCATCTCTGTATAAACAAGGAAAAAGATAGAATTACGAACTTAATTTTCAGCTATATGGCGAAAGTAAAAAATATGACCGGCCCTGATCGCTTTCATAATCCTCCATCCGAATACGATTCTTGGTTAGATTATTGGGAGAAGAAGACAGGCAAGAAAGCATCTACTTGCGGTGCAACAGATTGTTCAACCACAAAAGGCATTGTCGGAGGGCATGTTGTGATGGTTGGCAGTTCAGACACTACTCATTATATTACACCCTTGTGTCGTCCGTGCAACAATCGTGCCGATACCTTTTATGTATCTACAGAGTTGATACCCGTGCCTGAGTTATAAAAAAAGTTCCGACAGGAGAATGCTTTATTAGCTATTCATACCTGTCGGAACTCTTTTTTTATATCTATTCTTATCTTGTATCCTAATCGTTTACCAGATCTTTACTCTTTCATTTTCAGGACGCCACATTTCATCACCTTGCTTTACTCCAAAGGTTGAATAGAATTCAGGCATATTTGAAAGAGGACCAAGCACTCTCCATTTTGCAGGAGCATGTTCGTTGCTTTTTACCTGAGTAGCCATTGCTTCAGGACGCATATTCTGCATCCATTCCAAAGCATAGGCAAGGAAGTAACGTTTGCTTGGATTCAGTCCGGCAATTATTTGATTATCCTTGTATTGCTTCGTTCTCTTGAATGCTTCATATGCCATGATTGTTCCTCCCAAGTCTGCAATATTCTCTCCTTGAGTCAATTCACCATTGATGTGCAAGCTGTCTACTGCTACATAATCGTTGAACTGTTTCACAATCATCTTCGTCTTTACGTCAAACTTAGCTTTATCTTCTTTTGTCCACCAGTTTGTCAGATTTCCGTTTGAATCGTAGTTACAACCCTGATCATCAAAGCCGTGAGTAATTTCATGTCCGATAGTTGCACCGATAATAGCATACAATAGAGCATCGTCAGCCATCTTTCTTTCATAGCCCGGTACAATGATGTTGCAACCAGGTATCACAATCTCATTGTTCGACGGATTGTAATATGCATTATAAGTTTGCGGTTCCATATCCCATTCCGTACGATCAACCGGTTTGTCATATTTATGGATAACATAAGCCATTTCCCACGTATTGGCACTCATTACATTTTTTACATAAGACGAACGGTCTATCTGCATGCTGCTTAAGTCCTTCCACTTGTCAGGATAACCCATTTTCATGACCACAGCATTTAGTTTATATAGAGCTTTTTCTTTCGTAGCATCGCTCATCCAGTCGAGTGCTTTGATGCGTTGAGCAAATTCGGCTTTAATGGCATTACCTATTTCTTGAAGCTTTTCTTTGGTTCCTTTTGGTAAATATTCATCCACATACACTTGCCCGATAAGTTCCCCAAGTGCTCCGTTAGTCATAGATACAGCACGTTTCCATCTTGGCTTCGGTTCCTGTATACCACGTAACGTAGTAGAATAAAAATTGAAGTATTCCATATAAGTTTTATCGTCCATGAATGGAGCCAATCCGTTCAAGTATTGAAACTTCAAGTAATTCTTCCAATCATCAATAGAATACTTCTTCAAATAGCTATTCAGTCCGACAATAAATTCCGGTTGTCCTACAACTACAGTATCCACTTTGGCAAGTCCCAGACCATTTGTGAAAGTTTTCCAATCGATGTTGGGAGTTAAAGTCTTTAAGCTGTCAAATGACATTTTATTATAGTTGGCGAACGGATCACGAGTATCTTCACGCTTGCGGGAAGTCTCTGCTAATGCCGTTTCCATCTCCAACAACTTGGTCGCAGCTTGTTTTGCCTTGGCATCATCATAGCCCATAATGGCAAACATATTCCCTACGTAGTTGACGAATTTGTTACGGATAGTTTGAGATTTCGTATCTGTATCAACGTAGTAATTACGATCCGGCATGCTCAATCCCCCTTGGGTGATATATACCTGATATTTACTGCTATTCTTGTCATCCTGAGCCACATAAAAGTCAAACAAAGGTGATGCAGATACTGTGTGAATATAAGAAGCTTCGGTAACAACGCCGCTCAGATCATTTATATTGTCTATTTTAGCTAGATCATTCTTCAAGTCGCTTATGCCTTTTTTGTTAAGCGAAGTACTATCCATTCCTGAAAAGAAGAAGTCACCTATTTTTTGTTTATTGCTTCCTTTCGGCTCATCCTTAATAGAGGCCGATTTGCAAACATTCATTACTTGTGCATTCACCGTGTCTTCAATCAGTTGAAAAACACCATTGCTCTGTTCGCTCGCAGGAATAGGATTTTGTTTAAACCACTTGCCGTTGGCAAATTGAAAGAAATCATTCTGAGGTCTTGTCGTGGAGTCGATGTGTGAAACAAGAGGATCCACCTCATTAGTTAGATTTTTCGTTTGTTTACATGACGTCATTGTCGTTGCCGTCAAAATAGCGCTACCGCCAAGGATTTTAAATAAATACTTTTTTTTCATATATAATTCTTTATAAACTTGTACTTAGAGGTTATTACTTTGTAATAATTTATGTATATAGACTCCAAAAGTACAACAAACGTTGCAACAATTCAACGCTTTTCTCAATAAATAGATGATATTGTTACATTATGCGATTATTTGCATCACATCGGATACAGTTTTTTCAGCTGTGCATTGTATTCAGTGATCATGTTTTTGATAATACTCTCTACTGTTGGAATATCGTTTATCAACGAAGTGATTTGACCGATTTCAAGCTCACCGTTGGATAAGTCACCTTCGAACATACCTTTTCTCGCACGTCCTTTTCCCATTATCTCTTGTAACTCTTCAGCAGTGGCGCCTCGGTTCTCAGCCTTTTCAATCTCTTTATATAATTCATTCTTCACAAGTCGGGCCGGGGTTATTTTCTTTAATGCCAACATCGTATCGCCTTCGTGTAATTGTGTACAAAGAGTCTTAAATTCGTTGCTAGCCGAACTTTCTTGCGACAAAGCAAATCGTGTACCCATTTGCACTCCTTCTGCTCCCAAAGCAAATGCAGCCAACATGCCAGCTCCTGTAGCAATACCTCCCGCCGCAATTAGCGGTATCGAAATCTCTTTACGAATTTGTGGAATCAATACCATCGTACCCGTTTCTTCTTTCCCATTATGTCCTCCCGCCTCAAAACCTTCGGCAACTATCGCGTCTACTCCGGCTTCTTCACATTTAATGGCATACTTTGTATTTGCAATCACATGGGCCACTTTAATTCCGGCGTCATGCAATTTTGCTGTCCACAGTATAGGATGTCCCGCAGAGGTAAACACAATAGGAACCTTTTCTTCCAGAATTACGTCCATCGTTTCCTGAGTATGACGAAAGAATATCGGTACATTCACCCCAAAGGGTTTATCGGTAGCATCTTTACATTTACGAATATGTTCGCGAAGAATGTCAGGTGTCATAGAGCCACTTCCAATAAGTCCTAATCCTCCGGCATTGCTCACGGCTGCAGCCAAACGCCATCCACTACACCAAACCATACCACCGGATATGATTGGGTATTTAATATTAAATATAGATGTAATTCTATTTTCCATGTTGTTTCATTAAAATATGATAGTCTTTTTCTTGTTTTAAGCCATTTATTATTCATCCCTGTTCATGCAATGGATGCACCGAATGACACCGGAACTCTTATCAAAGATAGTGAATAATATGTTTATTATGATCAAAGAATTTTATCTTTGGTATAAATCTTATCGTGATTAATTCACAGTATATCGTAGAATAACGAAAATATATTCCACTTTGTTCTTGAAAATGCAACTTTGATATTATATTTGCAGGAAATCACACAGTCACAGAAACCCTTCTTTTCAACAGTTGCAATGGATACAGGCTTTGCATACAAAGGTTTTTAGCCATAAGGCTATTTGTCTTTGAATGAATTGCTTGCATCGGAATTGCTTCATTTCAATTTATTAATAAACAAATTACAAATGAAAAAGAACAGTATGTTATTGACGTTATTGTTTATGGTAGCCATTTCAGTTAGTGCTGAAGGCAAATATAAAACAATAACCAAAGAGGAGTTAAGGGACAAAGTTGCAGGCGGTTGGGCCGGGAAAATGATTGGCGTGGCACGTGGACATGAAATGGAATACAAAGCCGTGGGTAAAATGTTTGTGGGTGATATTCCTTGGAAATCAGAGATGGTGAAAGAGTCTTTGCAAGAAGATGACATCTATGGGCAAGTGAGCTTTATGATGATGATGGAAAAATACGGCTTGCACGTTTCTGATACAAAGCTTGCCGAAGGTTTAGCCAATGCAGAGTTTTCTTTGTGCCATGCAAATTTGCAAAGTCGTAAAAATTATCTCAATGGCATTATGCCTCCTTTATCCGGCAGCCCCAAATATAACATGCATGCCGATGACATCGATTTTCAAATTGATGCTGATTTCATCGGATTTATTAATCCGGGAATGCCGGCTTCATCAGCCAAGATGTGTAATCGAATCGGGCGTATCATGTCGTATGGAGACGGTTTGTATGGGGGATTTTTCATTTCTTCCATGCATGCACTAGCCTTTTTTAATGATGATCCTGAGCAAGTGGTTGCTGAGGCTTTAAAGACAATTCCTGCGAAAAGCACTTATGCCCTGTGCATTAAAGATGTCGTTGACCAATACAAGCTTCATCCTGATGATTGGCAAAAAACATGGCAATTCATACAAGACAAATGGGGGAGAACTGATATTTGTGTCCCTTTTCACGACCTCGACATTGATGCAAAAATCAACGGAGCTTTCATCGTAATCGGATTACTTTACGGTCATGGCGATTTTGACAAGACAATGCTGATAACCATTGGTTGCGGGCAAGATACTGATTGCAACTCATCGAATGTAACAGCTATTTTAGGTGTCATGAAGGGATATTCTCAAATCCCTGATACATTTAAGTCTTGCATTCCTTCAATGGCTAATGACACGTTTTCTCATACCACTTATTCATACAATAAAACCGTGGAGCAAACTATGACCTTTTTGGATGAGAATGTCAAGGCAAACGGTGGAAAAATTGATGGAAACAGTTATTTGATTAAAACACAAAAGCCCTTGTTTAAAGGCAAGCTGGAACAGTCATTTCCCAATATGTATATGAGCTATCAAGTGCAGGTAAAAGATTCAATGCAATGGAAATTTGAAGGCAAATGGTCTAATTTTGTTTATGGCGACGGTGATCCCGATTTATTTAAAATGGCTACCGAACCGGGAGCATCAATGAACATTTCGTTTATCGGTACTGCCGCTACACTATTGGGCAGTTGGAATGTAGACGGTGGGCGTGCCAATGTGTATGTTGACGGAAAGTTTGTTGAAAAGATAGACACCTACTATCGTGAAGAAGCCGGGAAATACAATGATAATCGTTCGCACATCTTCCACATCTTGGGATTGAAACCAGGAAAACACACCTTGCGTTTGGTGGTTACTGATGATAAAAGTCCAAAATCCACAGGACACAAGATCTGGATAGAACGAATGGTGGTTTATGATACAAAGAAATAAACAATACGATATAAAATAAATAGTGCCGGCAATCCAAAGAGGATTGCCGGCATTTTTAATGATTTTATCTTTTAAATCAAAGCTTTGTTTATTTAGAGTCTTCTATATAGCAAATAAGCTATGTTCATGAATAAAAATATTTAATCTTGCTCAATCATCTTGATGTGTGAGTCAAAATACTTTTCCATGAAAGATACTTTTTCAAGTATTTGCTCTTTTCTGAAAGGTTCATTTGCGACTACCCATTTTGTTTCCACATCATCATTCCGAAATATTATTGCTATAACTTTACCATCATATTCTTTAATAGGAGCGTCAACGTCCAAAATATATGCATCCTGTTCTTCATTGTCTCCACCAATGATTCCAGGTATATAACCATAATTTATGGGATATACATTACCATATTTGTCCGTATATCCTTTGGGACGATCTACGATTACATGAACTTCTTTCATTTTATCTTTATTTTCTAAAATAACTTATTTCTCCATTCAGATGAATTGAAAGGTGCTTCATTGGCAATTGCTTCACTCGAGTTGATATCAACCGTTCCATTGAGAAACACTATCAGCTCAGTCTTTCAAACCTATTGTTGATTAAGGTTTTGTATTGCTCTTTCATTGTAGAGGGGAGGAATGATATATCAATAAAGCTCAGCCATTTATCCTTTGATTTTGTGAATTTGGAAAACAGATTCTCTATGATTTTATCATCTAATTCGGAGCTTTTTAATGCCAATACAAAGTCCTTTTTGTTAATCTCACGCTTCTTGCCGTTCAATGTTAAAGCCAATTCTTCTGTATCTTCAGGCATCACTAATAATGTAGACAACAGATCATAAGCAGGAGTTAAATTATAGCCCTCATTCTTTTTATTGTAAAGTGAGAAGTTTTTTAGGTGCATATCGCTGTTTCCGGTGAGCCATGAGAAAACGACTTGTTCCCAAAAATTGATAATGTCCAACTTGGGGGTTGAAGAATAGTTGTTAATTACTTTGACAATCTGCTCATAGGAACCTTTATATTTATATTCTGTAAGCCTTTCTGACAGTTGGCACATATCCTCCATCGGATACTTATTTCCTTTGGCATTGCGATCTATTCTGCGTGTAATATAGCAAAGTTCACTGTCGTTGAATCTTATAAGAGAGTGGGGCACCACTTTTATTTTAGCCAACTCAGCCATGTGCATCGTCAGGTCTTCCAATTCAGGTAACGATTGATAGGCGTCTGTCTGAGGTTTCAATATATATTGTCCCCATAGACCTACTATTGTAAATCGCTGAGGCTCATTGTGATCTCCTTTATTAATGTCAAGTGACAATTTAGCTTGTACGCCGGTAAGCGTGGTCTGACTACGAATGACTTGTTCGGCCAACTCTGTAATATGCTCACGGGTGTATGGCAAAATAGGAGGAACGGATGTTCCAAAGATCTTTCTTGAACATGCTGGGTGAAAATCTATTTGGTCAACTTCCAACTCTTTATAACAATATAAACATTTTGCCATATTTACTCCTCCGTTTTAATCTCAACAATGCTAACTGCACCTATACAATCTCTGCAACAAGCCAATAGTAGCGACATACGGTCTAGCTGGTTGATTTTCCAGCTCTTCTCTGCAATATTCAATAGCCAGCCTTCGGGTACAAGACCGTCAAAAAAAGGAAATAAAACTTTGTCTTTATAGGCCTTCGTGGATAGCGGCAGTGTAAGGCTGATTGCCTCAGCATTGTCAGAATGAATATAATGGTCGTCATATTGAAAGGTATAACCGTCATCGTCTTCTGTCAGTATTCCTGCCAGCTTATCATATAGATATACTTCTGCTTTTTTCATTGTTTGCGCTTTTATTCTATTGATTTCACGATAGGTACAGCTCCCACTTCGGTACCAAATAGATTCAGAACTTGGTTCACTTTGTCCAAACGAAGAGTTTGCTTGCCTTGTTCCAACTCACGAACAAAGCGAAGACCCACTCCCGATTTCTCAGAGAGTTCTACTTGTGTAAGAGCGTATTGCTTTCGCATCTGCTTCACGTATTCTGACAGTGTTGTATGTTCCATAAATTATACCCTTTAGGGGGCAAATATATAAAATAATCATCACTTTACACCTAATCGGGTATAAAATGATGATTTATACGTTGATTTATACCTCATCAGGTATACTTAAGCTTATTAATTTCTCTTCTTGGGCTGAATATTCAAACGATAAACAATGTGCAGCATCACATATCTGGGAATCACATTGTAGTAAGTCTCTGTTTGTCCTTGTGCATTCACCGTGCGCTGAACATTCGAAAGGTTGCCTAGGATATCAACCCCGTCAAGCATGATTGATAGATTGCCTTTTAATCTTTTCACCAGCTTTGCATTCCACACTAGTTCATTGGTATTCATGGAGGACACTTCATAGCCCCGCCTGCTATATTCGGTAAGATCACTGCTTAGCTGCATGTTCCACGGTAACTCAATC
>WSSedB1CaDRAFT_10000070_pt1 | contig 50985 bp, 62 predicted proteins | sample WetSurSB1Cattail_FD_9460 | JGI IMG/M metagenome (IMG submission 9460)
ACCTGCCGATTGATGTTAGAAGGGTTTTAGAGATTCGACAGCTTATCGGTTCCGCCGCTGTTAAAAAACTTTATGCTATGAATAATCAAATTACTGAATCAGGACGAGTTCATGACTTATTTATCTATCATTCGGCGCGTACGGGCAGGGCTGCGGGTACTGGCCCACAACCTCAAAATTTACCGAATTCCGGCCCTATGGTTTCTTGTTGCTCTGCTTGTAATAAACATCATATAGGATTTAACGTTTGTCCTTGGTGTAATCATAAAGCCGAGATTAGCTATATTGAATGGAATACAAAAGCTGTTGAAAATGCTTTTGAAACTATCAATACAGGCATTTTAGAATGTATAGAATACTACTGGGGCAATGCAATCGATATTATCTCGGCTTGCTTGCGAGGAATGTTTATACCCGAACAGTCACATGATTTTATTTGTTCTGATTATAGTGCTATTGAAGCCGTAGTGCTGGCGGCTCTCGCGGGCGAAGAATGGCGACTCGAAGTATTTCGAACGCACGGCAAAATTTATGAGTTATCCGCATCTAAAATTAGCGGCGTGCCTTTTGAAGAATTTGAAAAATATAAAAAAGAAACGGGTACACATCATCCTTTAAGAAAAAAAATAGGGAAGATTGCCGAATTAGCGAGTGGATATGCGGGCTGGATTGGTGCTTGGAAAGCATTCGGCGCGGATAAGTACTTTACGGATGAAGAAATTAAAGACGCTATCATAGCATGGAGAAACGCTAGTCCTGCCATTGTGGAATTCTGGGGAGGACAACAAAAAAAATACCGTTCAGAATATTTCGGTATAGAGGGTTGTGCTATTCAAGCCGTTTTAAATCCCGGAAAAGAATTTGAATGTAGAGGAATTGCTTTTGTAATGCAATTAGACATTTTATATTGTCGATTGTTATCAGGACGATATTTAACCTATCATCGACCACGATTAACGCCAAGTGTTCGTCGCCCTAATACATTGTCTCTAAGTTTTGAAGGATGGAATAGCAATCCTAATTTTGGAAAACTTGGCTGGATTAGGATAGAAACCTATTCTGGAAAGTTAGTCGAAAATATTGTACAAGCAACGGCAAGAGACATATTAGCGCATGCGATTATAAATCTTGAGAAAGCGAGCTATCCTGTAGTTTTACACGTCCATGATGAAATAGTATGTGAAGTTCCTGAGAACTTTGGAAGTGTCGCTGAATTTGAAAAAATCATGTCTACAATGCCAGATTGGGCTAAAGATTGGCCAGTTAAAGCGTCAGGCGGTTGGAGGTCAAAACGGTACACAAAATAAAAATTTAATTGACCATCTAGTCAATAAGATATATTATTATGTTTCTTTATTAAACGGGAGCATAAAAATCATGAACACCTGCACATCTGACCGTGTATGCCTTGATGCATTAAAGCATAGGTCTGAAATCGTAAATAACTCATTAATTATCTTAGAAAATAAAATTGAAAATAATCGTCAATGTTTGATTTCATTACTATTCGGTATTTATTCAATGAGTCTTGTTAGTATAGTTAGCATTGTGTGTGTTATGTATGACGTGTTCTAAACTAGATACTGAGTTAGACCATGAACTTCGATTGCGAGTAATCGAAAAGACCATGCAAATAAATGAGAATAATTTTAAACAGTTAGAAGGTAAAATAAATTCTCAATTTAAATGCATTCTGATAATTAGCCTTTCCTTATTCTGTGTAACTTTTGTACTCATATCAGATAGGCTATTGTAAAACATTTATAAAGCCGAGGGATACGGCTTTTTTTATAGGCCACTATTGACCATTTAGTTAATAACAGGTATTATGACAATATAGTAACGAAAACAAGGTAATTAAAAATGACAATAGCTAAAAAATTAGTAAATGAATATCAAGGTATTATTGTATAGATGATGCTATGAGCGCAATTGAAGAGCTTGCTTATGAGCATGAGTTAGACAAAGAGCAATTGGAAGTCGTTGAACTTATACGGAGATAGAATCATGGACTATAAAGTATTTTATGTAACACGATGGTTTAAAGAGACTCGATTCTGTGGTGGTTTTCACACATTGTGGCAAGCAATGGAGCATGTAGATTTTTTGCAAAATAAGTTTCCAAATGGGAAGAAAATTACTTTTAAAATCGTTGGATAACCTTGTCTTACTGGGTTGTTCATTTAAAAATTATCCACAAAAACTGTGGAAAACTGAGGGGATAAAATGGATAAGTACGAATTATATGCAATTGGTCATTATTTAACTGAATGGCCGGAAGAATGGGAATACAAGCAAATTATTGATGAATTAAAAGACGGTGATAATGGAATGGTAACAAGTGTTCATTATCACTATGAAGGAATACCGCCAGAAGATTTGGCAACGGTTATTGATGAAATGGCCGAATCATTAAGGAATTATTTCAAATGATAAGATTAAGAATCATTGAATCGAAGCAAATAAAAAGAACGCGCTATGAAGCGGTTCAAGACTTAGGCAAAGAAAATAAATATTGGGTTTTAAAAATAGCTCAAAGCGGAAAGGTTGATTATCTTCAACCAGCACGAACCGAGGAAGGAGTTTTAAAATTCTTTAATAAAATTATAAACAACAGGGAGTAATTAAAAATGTATCAGGTATTTTATGAATCAAAATGGTTAAAGATTTGGAAACCCTGCGGTGAATTTGCGACATTCACCGCTGCAAATGACCATATCGAATATTTAATTAATTCATTACCTTGGGGGTATTCATTAAAATTTAGAATAAATAACGAGTTCAACTGCTTTCGGGTAACAGAGCTTATAAAAACTGCGGCCTGATTATATACATTAACGTGTATCAAGGAAATATGAAAATGATAGAAACAGAATGGTTAAATTATAGAGGACATGAAGTCATTATTTTAAAAGATAGAGAAGAACAATTTGCCTGTGATATTCTCTCGCACAGCAAAGATGATGTGATTTACGGTTACGGCGGTTTTAAATCGGCATCCGAAGCAAAACATCATGCGGTTGTGCATATTGATCATAGGTACGGCGTTTAAGTTTTTGTAGTTGGGTCTTCTGCCATAGGCACGCAGTTATAACTTTGCGTGTCTATCTTAGAATGTATTGTTATAACCTCATTACCAATTTTTCTTACTTCGTGTTCATGAAATAAGGTCAAGAGAGCAAATACCGAAAGAATAATTATCCGTATGATAATACTATGCATTTCACTCTCCTTAGATGTGGGCTTGGTAGCTTTCTTTCGAAGAACATATCAAGCCCCCATGTGTAACTCAAGGACGTTACATTTTGAGTTTAACGAATCAATAACAATTAATCTATATCTTTTATTTCTTTAGCAGGAATGCCCAGCGCAAGTTTTTTATTTCGTATGGATTTAGTCACGATAGCACCTGCCGCTATAAACGCCTTTTGACCTATAGAGATATTTGGTAGTAACATAGATCCGAGTCCAACAATCGCGCCCTGTTCTATAGATGCGCCTTTAATATGATCCCCATAGCCGGATGTTATTTTATTATCATTAGCAGAACCAACAAGGGCACTTATAAATACATCATCATTAATGGTCATATTTCCTGTGATGTGACTTAAATCCATTATTTTTACTCGGTTGCCAATCCAAGTATTATAATTAATAGTCACATAGCGACTAATAATACAAAAATTTCCGATCCTGCATTGTTCACGAATTGAGGCGCCATCGCCAATAAGTGTATTTTCTCCAATTTTCACATCATAATAAATAATAGCGTGTGGACTGATAGAAACATTTTTTTCTATACTGATATACTTTTTAAATTCAATAGGTCGTGAAGTAGCGCCCGCTCCTTTAGGTTCTTTTCCTATGACGGCTCCGTTAAATATTTCAACATTTTTTTCAATAATAACATTGTCACCTATAAAAACATGGGGATGAATAATACAATCATCCCCTAGAATACAATCTCCGATAACAGCATACGCCCCTATAGAAACATTGTTTCCTATAATTGCATGTTTATGTATTATTGCTGTTTTATGAATCATAATTTTTCCTTGTCTATAGTTATATAGCGATATAATGTAGGTCGAGAAATCCCCATTAATTCGCAAATTTGTTTTATCGTATGTTTTCTTTCGTTATATAAACGTTGTGCGAGATTGCTTTTAACCGTATCAATTTTTTTAGGACGTCCGCCCTTTCGACCTCTTGCACGAGCCGCCATTAATCCAGCGTTAGTTCGTTCTCTTAATAAATTTCGTTCAAATTCTGATAACGCCCCAAATACATGGAAAACTAATTTCCCTGTAGGTGTGGAGGTATCTATAGATTCATTGAGACTTTTTAAACTTATTTGTTGTTGTTCAAACGTATTCACTAATTCGATTAAATTTTTGAGGGAACGACCTAAGCGGTCTAAACGCCACACAACTACGCAATCCCCAGGCCGAGCCGTTTTAAGAATGTCCTCTAGTCCTGGGCGCTCCATTTTACTTCCTGTCATTACATCATCATATATTTTTTCACACCCTGCATTTTTTAAAGCATCATGCTGTAAATCAAGATTCTGATCATCCGTAGAAACTCTAGCGTATCCAATTATCATGATCGAACCTTAGTAATCTGTAAAACAATATCCGTTCTATCCACAAATTTAGAGGGTATTTCTATTCCGTAAATGGTTTCAGGTAAAACTACAGTTATTTTAGTAGTAAGAGTTACTCTTTTTTTAGTTTCATATTCCATAAACCAATACTGCCACTCTCCGGGAGATAAAGTAAAATATCTAAATGTTTCGATTTCAATCGGCTTCTTTACATACTTAGTCATTATTAAATTCCTGTAATTACATTGCAGTCTTGGCAAAAATAAACATAGTCGGCATCAGATATACTGCTTTGATTTTCATGCTCACAATAGTCATCAATCATGGATTTTATTTTATTACGCAACTCAACCGCATGACTATTGTGTCTTATGCCGCCATCGACAAATAGAATAAGGTCTTTTAGCTCTTCTTTCGTGAATTCATTCATTCATCCTTTACCACACCGCATTTAATACATACGATTGCTTTATCAAATATCCACACATGCTTGCAAGAATTATAGTCATCAATCATGGATTGAATCTTTTTAAGTAATAAAGGATTACAACCTGCCAAATGAGATGACCACATTAATAATTCCTCTAATTCTTCTTTTGTAAATGTTTTCATTTAGTATTAACTCCTGACATCGTTTTTATATTTATATAAATTAGTCATTCTTCAATCTCCACAGGTTCGAGAATACAAAAATGAGTTACGGCATGTATTTCATCGAAGGGATCTTCTGTATTTACGTTATAACAACCCTTATGTTTTATCCAAATCGAATAATTAACATCGGGGTCTTCTAAATCCCCCTTCAAACTCGGCAACCTCTATAGCTCCATACTCAGTCATAATTAAACAATCAATATTCCTCATAGGTTTATATTTTTTTAAGCTATACCATTTCATTTTTTATTAACTCCTGGCATCGAGTCTCTAATGCTCTCAAGGCATCGTTTTTATATTTATATAAATGAAAAGACCAAAATTCGTCAGTTCCCCATCCTTCTAATAAGATATGCCCTTCTTCATGAAAATGAACTATTTTTGCATAATCCAAATAAGTATCATTTAAAAATATAGCGTGAAAATCTCCCGTAACTCTTTGTCTATCTGTTCTAAAAAACCAAACTTGATCGCCTATTTTAAAATTATTCACTTTTAACCCTCATTCTTTTAATTCCTTAATCTGTTCAATCATAGCGTCTATCGCTTCATTTTTATTTTTAAATACTTTGGTGGAATAAAAAAATTTATGTTCTTTTTCGGTTACGTCAAAACCCCCCATATTATCTTTCACTTTATTAACGGATATCTTAAATACGAGGGAATAACTAATATCGCCTACTTTAAAATTATGAAATGACATATTATAAATAACCTCCAAATAGTAACGGAAACTCGTACTCTTCAAGTATATCATAACTTTGAAAAGTATATGCAATTTTATTACACTCAAATTGATAGTTTTAGTTTGATTTTTATAATTTTAAAGAGGTATAAGAAAAACGAGGGTTTTTGTTACTGTATAAAAATTAGTTTGAAGTATTTAGATATGAAGGATATAGTTAAAAAGAAGCGTGGGGGTTTTATCATATCTTCCCATTTTTGATATCCTCCGTTCTCCCCCATGCTTCTTATTATGAAAGTGCTCTTCGAATCCATCCTCGGAAAAATTTCTGCTGGCTTTTATCATGATCACAAATGGCTAGGTAATATCTGCATTCAGCTAATCGAATATTTGCTTGTAATAATTGTTGATTAGAATTATTAATTGCGGTTAATGTGGCTATTCCTATTCTGCCATCTATATTAATATTAGAACCGCAGTCATTACATGCTCTTTGAATAATTTTCACACCATTATGTTCCGAGTGAACAATTAGCGTGAAAATTAAATTTGCAGTTAATTGATTACAAACTTCTCCTATATGATAGTTATCCCAGAAATGCACTCGATATAATTCGAGCGCTTGGGATTCGGTTAGATTGGCGATATCAACATTCGGAAATCGTGCTTGACTGATTCCATATTTTGTTAAGCCGCCTTTATCATTTTTATCATTTGTTAAGCCGCCTTCTATCTTAAGAATGCCTGAAAATAAGATTGACATTACACCACCGCCATTGCGGTTAAAGTTCCGCATGCATCCGCAGTACCTGCGGTAAATCCGCAATAGCCTGATAAATAAACGGTTGTAGGCGTTGTAACCGTAAGAAGTAAAGGGGGGGTCGTAATGCCGAGTGTTGCGCTAGCTGAAGTTACCCCTACACTCGACGCGACATGTGAGGAATTGGGGGCTGTTGTAGAAGATGTATTTAACCATGCTACCGCGCCCTGGTTAGTACTGGTAGCATTAAAAGTCATGTTTCCAAAAATTAACCAAATTCCGGGGGGCAACAGGATACTTGCAAGATCTATTACGACAAGATTAGTTAATGAAATTGCACTTCCCGAGGGAACATTCACATTAAACGATTTCCCTACAGGCAACCAACTATTATCCGCGCCGGGGGTCGCTGTATTGGCCGCCACCTGATTAACATAGGTTAATAATCCACCACCTGCATCATATCGAACGCGAGCATTAATAGCGTAAGGATATGGCGTACCTTGATTTTGAGATGACGTTATCCAAAGCGGAGTACCTTGTGTTTGATATTGTTGGATCTCTCCCGTTATTGCATTCATTAATTGATTGAATTGTGCGCGGGGAATAGGGAGTGCCGTCGGATTAGTTAATAAATCCTGTTCATAATTAACGGTAAAACCGTCCTGATAACTTAATGAACCAGTGCCGGGGTCAGATACGGGAATTGCAGTACCTAAATCACCATCGATAGCCCAAGGGTAATAAAAAAATGTAGACATATATAAACCTCCTAAATTAATCCGGTAGCAAAATTTCCATTTCCAAAATTCAAGTTACTATTTTCTAAGTTCGGCAAGGACCCGACAATCTGATTAAAGCCCCATGACTTCCCATAGTTTATATAATATCGAATTCCTACCCCCGCTGGGCGAGGTAAAATATCTAACTCTTGCAAGGCTCTCAATAATTGATAGGGAAATTCTTTTGTAAAAACATAAGTCATAGTCATATTAAAGCCATCTAATGCATAAATTGTGCCTGTATAATTAATAGTTGAGGTCGATACCAAATAGGCTAAAAAGCTATTTATATCTTTTATATCTCCTCGTGTTGTCAAATCAAAATATTTAAGACGTAATAAAAAGCGTTGCTCTTCTAATGACAATATAATGGATTGGCCACGGGTTGAAAAATTACTATTGCCAAAATTTAAATAGCTATTTAATAAAGTAGGCCAAGACCCTACAATTTCATTAAATCCAAAAATCGGTTTGTTATTGGGTTCGGGTGTAATAGGCACATAAAGTGGTACATCTAAAATAATAGACCAAATGGCGATCCCGAATAAATTCATTTGGTCGCCCGCTAAATTAAAAACATTATTATACCAATTTGTCCAAAACTGAGTTTGATTCGTATTATACCAAGTTTGTTTTTGAGTAATTAAACTAACAATATTCGGGGCGTTTTCATACTGCCAAATAATGGATTCTAAAACATTGACCGAAAAATCAAAAAGTTCTATGTTCATAGGACAGTAACCACAATATTGGATTGTAAAATATTAGCTTTTTCATAACTAGCTATTGGGATCTCTACGGAATCAAAACCAGTACTAGGGGAAAGCGATATTGTAAGAGATTGCACATAAATTCCTGGATATTCAATTGTTATCGCTCCCGCTAATTCAAAGGGAGAAACATCTTTACCAACTCCCAATCCTTGAACATTATTAATAGAACCCGAGGCATAATCTAAAATCGCTTGTTGAACCGCAGTAATGGGGTTTTGAACAGGAATAATAATCTGCACACTTACTCTAATATATATAGTTATAAGATTGGGTCTATCGAATAATATAACCATCGTTTGGCCGCTGTAGGGAACAACGACGGTTTGAGAAATCGGAATCCCCGGACCATTATTATATGATGCACCTGCGGATTTTGTTGCGATTAAGGCATTAGCGATATTTAAATCAGTGCCGCCATCTACGCAAGCATAAATGGAATGACTAACCATAGTTACTCCGCTTATAACTTGTGTTGTAGCGGCTGTATTTTCAAGAAATACTAAACTAGTAGCTCCCGCATTAAACAACGCCGAGGTTATCGCTTGCGCTAAAGATACACCTTGTGACGCTAACGTTTGAGTTCGTAACGCTCTCGCTGAACTATCCGATTGAGTGGCTTGTCCTAATGTGGGTGCAGTAGACCCTGTTAATTGTTCCCATCCTAAAATAGCGCTTATAATTACAGTAAGAGTGCCTGTTGGACAAGGGATAGACCCCGTTTCGACAGATTGAAAAGTAACTTGAATCGAACCTCCGGCTGGAATTGTAACCAGAGTTAGTGTTTCGAAAATATTACTAGTACCCGACCCCGTTTCAGACGCTTGTGAGCCTTGGGGAATTATCGTACCTTCTACACCCTGAATAGTGGCCAATACGGTTGTATGAGTAGCAGGCGTTCTGAAAGACCCTGTTAACGCTAAAATAGCATCGAGAAAGATACCCCCCGCAAGATTAGGATTTATTTGATTTGCTAAAGAAGCATTATTATCGGCAACAGCAATTCTTGCTGAGGTTTCGCTCGATATCAATAATCCTTGCGGCGTATTGGCCGTGACTACTAAATCTTGACCAAATGTGTTTTTATATTCTGTTTCGACACCCGTTTGTATCTCTCCTGCGTCAGGAACGATCACACCCGTTTCAGTAATATAATTATAAATTGCCACTTAATGCTCCTGAGCCGTATATAGTGCGGATAACTGCGGAATATTGTAATGTATTTACATTATCCCCCCGTGACGTAATTAAAGAAACTATTTCAATAACGCCAGTTACTTGCAAAAATGCTTGCCGCAAAGAGGATGTAAATTGTTCTATGTTTACAATACCAGACCATACCGTTTCGAAATAGGGTATTCCTTGGTCAGTACTAAATATTAACTCCCCTAACAATGTTTTTGCGGCTTGCGAACAATTTTCTAATACCGCTTGTAAATCCACACTCGTTGAAATATTCCCGTCCGAATTTAAATAAATATCATTTTGAGCAACGCCGGGAATGTTATTATTTACATTGCATGAAATTGTAAGCGCCATTATACCCCCGGAGTAATTGTCCCTGTTGCGGTAATATTCCCTGTAACTGCTAAGACAGGGGTGGTTATATTAACAGCGATAGGTGCAATAATATTAATTTCAGTATCGCTTAACGATATACTTATGGTTGCGGTATCATTTTGTAATACGACATTATTCGCGTCTGCTCCTGATATTGTATTTAAGCCCGTCATAACATCAGGAAAAAATACCCCATCCGAAAAATTAAAAAGTCGTGGTGAACTGGGCGCGGATTGAGAATAACTTTGTAAAAAAGAGCTAATATCGCGGTCATTTGCGATTACCCAGCCTAGATCCCCTGTTTTTAATGGGAAGCTCAAACGAAAGCCACCGCCGCCGAATACAAAAACCGGTATACTCGCTAATTGAGGTCGTGCAATTTGGGAACCGTCCGTTGCAACTAAATTAACTGAAAGTTGTACTTGAACTCGATTTGTAGCGCGGTCATAATTAATTACCGTGGCCGGTAACATGTGATTAACCGCCTGCATCATTTTTTTAAAAGCAAAAGTCACACTGCCTAATAATGACCCGTTATCTGCGGGGTCTATCGATGGATTACTATTACTCATCTTCTGCGTGCTGCCTCTGCTATATAATAAAAAGGAGTATCTCGTGTGGCTATTTCAAAGCCTAATTTATAAATTACATAATCGCCATTAGCCGCAGGATATTGTTTGCTTTGAATTCGTAATCCTCCGCCTAATTTTGTTTGATTATCTAATAACATTTTTACTTTTATCCCTTGTTCTGTAAATTCGGGTATCCCTATCATTCCAGATTCGACATTTAAAATGCGTAGTGTGTTATTAAGAGGTATAAATGCATCTTTTACAACTAATGTATTGTCATCGATGAAAACATTCAAATTGCCTAGGTTTCCCACCGCTTCTACTTGTTTTAATGCACCTCCTGCAAATTGATAATTACCTATGTTTTTATCGGTTGCTTGGAAATTTAAAACAGTATCCGTATCTTGTGACACTTGTGTTGCAATTCGACGCAAAGATGCTTGCCCCGGTTGATTGCGTGAAATTATATTTCCTTTTAAAAAATTGCCAGTTAAGCATTTTAAAGTAATGCCAATATCAGGAGGTTGGGAAACAATGGAATTTGTTATATTCCCCCTATATATCACCGCAGTACCATAAGATTGTCGACCGGCTTCTAATATTACTAATTTTGGCGTTCTATTTAAAACGTACGGTGACGTTTCTGTAAGAATATAATCTTGTGTCTGTTTATCTAAATTATAAATAGTTATTTCGGCTTCATTTTGCAAAGAATTGCCATACTTTGTGCCCGAAGCCACGATATTTAAAGGCTCTGAATATGTCTTTAAGACCCCGTTGACTTCAATACTTACTTTAATTACTCGCGGGTCAAGTGCTTGAGTTGGCATTAAATGCCTCCAATTCCGCTTGAGAGGCATATATTAAGTATTGATCAATTCCAAATCTATCCCAATACGGGATATCTTGATTATCATTACCCGTCAATATTACAAAATTTCCATTTTCTAAATACTCGTACGGTATTAAAGGATAACTAGCAACAGCACGAATTCCCTGCAAAATAATTACATTATTAATCGTTACATCAAACGTTATAATATTTCCACAATCATGTATTCTTAAATCAAAGTTATTTTGGTCTAATTGAATAGATAAAGATTGGTTCGGGATGGCAGATAGGGGGATCTCGATCATCGCTTGCCCTCAAATAATTGTTGTGCTGCTGTGTAATGGGGAGCGCTGGGAGTTGTTCCCTGTTGTGTTCCCTTAGAAACCGTCGTTGAATTTTTTGTGTTTTTTGGAACAACACCATATTGTGCAGTCGCAAATAAAACTTCTTTTAAGGAAAGCGCGATAGTAATTGTATCGTATAGTTCTGAATCTTCCTCGTGTGGCATTGATGCGATAAGTTGATTTTGATAAATACCGGCACGTGTTTGAACAACCAGAAGAGTACCATTTAAATAATATTGTCGAATTTCTTTATAAACGTCCTTGTATGTAGAGGGCGTTAAAATCATTGATAATTCTACTTCTACAGGAAGAATAATACGATGGTCTGTAATTATCGCCCCACTTTCAACAGGATGCTCCATCACTTTTGCTTGTTCTTTTATAACGGCTTTAAGCGCTCGTGCATCTTTAAATACTTGAGTAAAATCTTGCGTGAATACGGCTACTTGATCAAAAGCAAAAGAGGGCAACACAGAACTTAATAAATTAAAGGCAACTTGTCCGATAGCCATTAGTATGCCACTCCGTCATCCACATGTGAATTTACTTGCGCCAATTGTTCATTCAATCCTTTTCCTATACCGGCCGCTATCCCATTAGCATCGGTTGCTTGAGTATTTATGGTTATTGGTCCGGTAGTTACACTATTACTTTTTGTATTATTTCTGGAAACTAAGGTATTAGTATTAAAGGGTCTAATACTTGATGCGCCGGCTGCTTGTAATTGATTTCGTCCTTCATTGATATTTACAGTTAATTCTTTGTTATGTCCAAATATCCCGGCAATTCGTTTCCACACCTTATTTAATAAATTTTGTAATGTTTCTAACGGATGAAACAAGCCTTTAATAGATTCAGAAATTATACTAAACGCCGACTCGAAAACACGACCGACAATTGGCCATTTTTTAAGTATATCCCCGATTAAGGATTCTTGCCCATGTCTGAAAGCTTGAATATCTTCATAAACGATTGCAAATAGACTTATCAATAATCCTATGCCCGCCGCGATTGCCGCCGTTACCAAGCTAATTGGGGATAATGCAATGGTTAATGCAACCGCCGCACTGGCCGCACCTATAAACGCACCAATCACTAAATCTTTATGCTGAATAAGATATTCTATAAATTTCGTAAAATAGGGAATCGCTGGAGATATTAACTGTCTAAAAAAAGTATTTGAAGCAACGCCTGCATCATGTAACGCCTCTTGGAAATGTTTAACATTTTCAGCATCGCGCTGATTTACAACGCCTAATTCTTTTTGACGTTGGATAACCGCCTCTACTTCTCGTCGCCCTTTTTGTAATAATAAAATTGTACCTTCATCAAGACCTAATAATTTACCGTATCGTATAGCTTGAATTTGATTTAATCGAGAAAAAGAATCGGCAAATTGAGGAAGTAATTTTAAGGCTTGATTGCCTGTTACGCCGAATTTATCAGACAAACCACGCAAAGAACTTTGTAACCCGGCCGCAGTTCCTCCCGCTCGTTCGACGGCATTTCCCCACGCATCAAGATCGCTTACATTAACTTGTAATTCTCGGGATACTTTTCCTAGCTCGGCGGTATATTCAGTTGCACTTCGAACCCCCGCTACAATCGCAGACACCGAAACAACAGCGCCAATTACCCCCGCAAAAGATTTAGCCATTGTTAAAAATGACTTTCCTACTTTGTCACTGGTTTCATTAACTGCTTTTAAACTATCTTGTAGATGCTTTGTAGACTTTTCAGCTTCATCCGCTCCTTTTTTTACTTCTGAGGCATCTGATTTAAAAAGTATATAAAAAGTTTCCAATATGCTCATTTTGTAGCCTTTTTGGAATGTTCAATAGCTAAATGTTCATTATATTTAGTCACTGCGATAACCTCCCAAATATTTAGAACATCTTCCATTGAATAGACGGTTCGCAATTCTCTTAAAGTTGCTTTTCCTTCTGCGAGAATAGTTCCGATAACTGGGTCGACGTTTTTAAAATCCACTGTGGGATATTCTGGGCGATATCGTCTAAGAAAGTCGAGAGTCGCCCGCTCTGAAAAAAACGGCAATTATACGCCATCATTTCCCCCTCTAATCGAATACCTATTTCCCAATCAGGAATATGATTATTCATTAATTCGGGCGTACTTAAAATTAGAGGACGATTAGGGTCCGCAGTAGGAATAGCCACATATTTCATCATCATTCGCACAAGTTCTTTATTTCGTTGATAATCGCCTATTTTTGGCAACGCCGAGGCTATATATTGCGACACAATCTCTCGTCCATCTTCATAATTGAATTTAGAAATAATATAGGTTTTTCCCTCAATTGATATCTCTTTTGGTTCTATCATATCTTAACCACCAATCCTATTTTCAAATGTCATAGCATACGATTTAGATTTTAAACGACCGGCGCTTGCAACGGGGCTAAATGGTAAACCATCCGTTATAATACCATTAATTAACTGAATAAAATTTCCCTGCGGATAGGATATATTCATTGTTAAAATATCTTGTGCAAGAATTTTCCCCCTACCCGGTCTATTTGCTTCTAGTAAAATTCCTAAATTTATATCATCAGAACTGCCCGGCACAATGTTTAAAGTCAATTTTATGGGGTTAGCTTTAGCCCATGCAATTAAATCTCCATTTAATCCCATCGCAGAGTCACCAATTTGCAATGATGGGATATCAAGGGGATCATTATCATCAGCAAATTGGCTGATAGAAATACCTAGCGGAAACGTAGTGGAAGCCTGTAAAACAATTTGTAACCCAAAACCTGTTATTAAATTCATTTTGCGCCCCTGCTTAAATTAAGATGTCCGTACCAGTTACCAATCGGATCACATCATCTTTACTATATATCAATGTGTAGGTCGCTTTATAGGTTATGGGCGTACCTGAAACCGATACAATTTGACAATCTACCCAGTATCCTATTGTCTGTACTTGATACCAAGCATTAGGGTCATTAGTAGCTTGTGTTATATACATCTGTTGTGTAGTTGATAATGCTTTATTAACGGAAATTGTTCCATTATTTAACGCTTGATTAATCACGCTTTGTAACGTTGTTAATATTTGTAATCGACCTTGTGCATTTGCTGGTATCTGATTTAATGACAATAATAAATTCATAATCGCAGTTGCTGCCGCATCTTTAAGCCAGATTTCATTTATATAGGTATTCATGTCAAGAGGACTTGTTGCAGTACCCATCAAGACGCCACGTTGATAAAAATTAGAAATAACACCCGCGGACTGGGTAGAACCATAATAGTTTACTCGTAATGCATCATATGTATTTGCTTGTGTATCACTGGTAACGCTCGGCGTTAATAAAAATCCTGTCTGAAACATATAATTTTGAGCAACGTTATTATTTAAATAATTCGTCGCGGCTTCAATCATCATTGGTACTTGTTCAGGATATTCCGCCGGACTTAAAACCGGCGCAAGCGTTAATGCAGTTCCTCCAATAAGACCTAACCCTGTTCCATCTGTAGCCGCCCAAGCAGCCGCAGTAGAAGAGGTAACAGGAACGGTATATAGATACATATTATTTTGTTCAAAATTCCATGTAGCGGCTTCAATGGCTTGAGTTAAGGTTATTCCGAGATTATTCAAAAATAAGAAGCTACCGAAATTATTAGAATCTGTTACAGAAGCGGTTAATGTTGCGGTAATCGTTTGAATCGCAGAACCTGGAATTGTTAACGCACCATTTGTATATACGCCATTCACAAAAGTTGCAGCCGGTAACCAACCCAATAATGATGCGATAGTAATATCAACGCCTGTTGCTCCTGCTTGTACAGAAATGGTCGCATCAATATCCTGGCCGCCTGTAAAAATAAAACCTTTACGAGTGGTATCATACGTAACCGTAGCAGATGTCCACATCGTGCCAGTTTTAGTATGGATTGCGGTTTGCAAAATACTGGCTACATCTGACAAACTGGCGGCCGCTGAAAAATCCAACGCAGTAAAGGTATTAACGACGCCATCTATCGTTAAGCCAAAACTGCCCGTTGTTATAGTCGTCCAATTAGCTAACAAAGTATTATTTGTGGATATCGAATATATCATCGGCGCAACTGCAACATTTACCCAACGTGCGTATTGTATTGATTGGGGCTGAGTAATATTTTTACTTAACCACGCAAAATAAAAAGTTGCGCGTGCGGCTTCTTCTGAAGCACTTCCAAAAAAGGTAGCAACATCTGCGGCATTATCAAATTCAATAAAAGTATTTGGAGGCAATAAATTGCTATCTGTAAATAATCGACCTACCAGGTCTCTAGTTGTTACATTGCTAGAAGCTCCGACCCCGGATGTTATATTCACATATCGATTAATATTAATACTCATTTTTCACACTCCGTGAATGTTTTGCAAAATTGGTGGTGTGATTATAGGAGACGTTGAAATTCGCGTATTTTCGTAACTTAAAACGAAATCGAATGACGGCGAGGCTTCAAAATTGTCCCTATCATCAAAAAAATATGGGTTTACAACGTCCATTACTCGTAAAATACCGACCCCCGCTTGCTTTAGTATAGCGCGAGTTTGATCGCTTTGCATGATACTTGCTACCTCATTTATTAAATCAGAAGCCGTAGGGATTAAAATATTTTTAGGATTTTGTAATACTAGCGCCGCCATTTGAAACGTCGTTTCGAAATATTGGGCTTCGGTATGAACCATAACGGAATTTATAGAATCCCAAGTATCATACCGTTTTAAAAAACCATAACGTTTATTAGCTACTTTAAAAAAATAAACAGTAGGATTGGTATTAATACCTTGCATAGTGGGCTGATTAGATTGTTTAATCGATACATTACTAAAGCCGTCTGCTATTAATGCATTATGAATTATTGGGATAAATAACTGTATCAAATCGTTATCAGTCATTGTTATAAATGTCCTATAAAATTACCATTCCCAAAATTCTTGTACCCATTAATCGAAGGTTTTTCATTAAATCCCCATAATACCGGGTCTGCTGCATCATCACCTATAAATACACACAATACCCCTTTCCATCCATCTATAGCAAACCAGTCATTATTTGACTCACATTGAAACCGTTGCGAATTGAAAGCTATCTGATCGCCTGATACATCTCGAGAAATATCAAAAATATCTTTACTCGCATAGAAAGTATAATAACTTTTTTGTAAATCGAGACCATATAATTCATATACTTTTCGTGGAACGGGCTGAAAACTTCCGGTTAAAATAATACCTTCCGCATATTCTGTTACATCTTGCCCTATTGCGTTTAGAGTTCGCCCGATGGCTTTGTAATAAATAACCGTTTCTTTTGCGATAATTCTAAAAGCCATATTAAGTAAATTCTGGCCGGGAATCATGGCGCGTCCTCAATCTTATAAATGAGAGTTCCAAACATAACCCCCGTATCAATCAAAGGTTTTGTTAATGACCCTATCGTTTTTTTATCTGATTTCCTATGAAGTCTCGCGGCGATAGTAGCCGGACTCAAAGGAGGTGTTTGTAACGCTGCGATAGTTTTTTGAATGTCAAAAACTACTTTTTTAGCTAATATTTCAAAAACGTCAGCGGTAGTAGTTGTATTATTTAAAATAGCTTTTGCACCTTGATAAGCAATCTTTTTCCATTCGGGGGCTTTTGAAACGGCAGTAGGTCGCATAAAGGGTCTTGCGGGTATATGTTGTGCAGGATTACCATATTCATTTTGGGCGGCAATGCTGGCAACGGGGGTTCCATCCTCATATCGTGAATGTTCAAACCAACCTACTCTTGCTTGTTTATTTTTTAATTCTCGTAATGCAATTAATAAATTTTTACCTGCTGGTGAAAGCTCACGAGTTATTGATACCATGGCCATATACCCCCAGAAAATCCATTAAATCCGGCTCGAGGCGCTGAACCTCCGATATAATCCCCGCCTACAGAATTAACTTTAAGCATTGCTAATAATTGTTGCCCATAGGGTGATAAATTCATCCACCATTGCCATTGATTCGGTAGAGGTGGCGGGGTTAACGCCACACTTACCTTATCAATGGTGGCATTTTGCATTAATCCAGGAACTTGTCCTTGCGCATTCAAATTTTGCAAAAACATTAAATGCGCCAGCATTAACTCAATTGCATAATACCGTTGGTCACCTTGGATATTTCCGCAATAAGGATTATCACTAATAATATTAATTGCATTGTTCCACCATGCCTGTAATAACGCCTGAGGATATAAAGCAGGATTAGCATAAAGTGCAAACTGTGGATTTGCTATGAACGATGCATAATTAAAAGTAATAACGGTTGTCATGCCGCTTTATCCTTTTTTTTCTTATAAATTTTTGCTTCCTCGGTGCTGTGATCACTTGTAATAAAATCTTTAGGCGTAAGCGGTGCGCTTCCGTCTTTATCTGCCATATTATCGGCTTTCTTTTCAGGGTCTATTTTTTTATCATCGAAAGTTATCCAACCATCTTTAACATGCTGCATAAAGGAATAATCTTTTTTTAAGATTTCCAATTCTTCGTCAGTAATTTGTGTTACTACGCCACGGGGAGTATCTAACCCTTTAGGGTTTTTCATTCCATGACCGCCCTTGATTTCAATTCTTTGTAAGGCTACGCCTAAAGAATGGGCATTAGTATTTGCATATAAAATAAATGCATTGGTATTGGTAAGTGTTGAATAAACAAATGGCATGAATATCTCCTTGATAAAAAGAAGGGCGCTGAATAACGCCCTTTATAGTTGAGTAAAGTTAAATACCCGTATATCGCACCATAGCAAACGGACGTTTACACATTACTCCGGCGGTAGCATTTGAGAAATCTTCTTCGTATGCTTTGGCCAATTGTTGCACGCCCAACACTTGGAATTTTGCAGGTACGGGCTGTATAAATGTTTGTCCGCCATCAGTTGACATATCTTGCACCCTATCAGCAAACAGATAGAACACATTAGCGCTACCGTTAGCATTATTAAGCTGTGGCGCAGAAACAACGCGCATGCGAGGATATGCATTTTCAATCCATTCTCTAACAGAGATTCCAAAATCAGAAGTAGTTGTCAACCAGTCCACAGAATCCGTTGCCACAGTTAAGGTTAAATCAACTTTTTCAGGGTCTATTGTATCTTGTGACTGTGTACGTAATGCAACAATCGCTGTTCTAATATCTTTAGAAATTTCTAAAAATGTTTTTGTAGACCATAATGTGGACGTTGAAGCACCAGCGGGAACAGGCACATAAGACCCCTCACCGGGATCATTCAAAAATCCGTAAGTATTGTTATCGCCGGCATTAAAACCAACGAAACCCACTGTATTTCTTAAGATTTCTAATGATAACGCTGCGGCTTCTCGTTTCATTCCTGAATCATCAACACGCAATCTTGCAGCACGTGCGGCCTCAAGAACACCTACTTTCATACCTTCTTCAAATCGTACTACGGTACGATAATTAAAGTTGGTATTCCAAGAGGATAAGGGAACATTTGTATAATCCCCATACGGTTGAGCAGAACCAGTTCGTTCCAATATGCCTTGAACGATTTGTTCATCTTCCCAGCGTCCTGTTGTCATCAACCCGACGACGTCGTCAATTTTTCGTGCGGCTGTAACTACATCTACAAAACCGGGCAACCACATCTCTAGAAACTGAACCGGAGTACCGACGCTTCCCGTTGTAACTGTGGGCTGAATGGCATCCATACTGTATGAAGAATCCATCGCTTGTTGAATATGCATCATTTGCATAACTTTGGAACGAGGGATATTAATACCTATTTTTTTAAGGGATTCAAACTGTTTAGAATCAAATCCTTTTATCGCTTTAACTTGTTTAGGCGATAAAGAGGATAAAATTTCGCTAGCTCTTGTCATGATATTTATATCCTTATATTAAGCTGGTTGTGGAATAACGAGGGTAGGAGTAATCGTAATTACTGCCAAACCTGCGCCCGAAACGGTATAATAATCCACTACCGCATTCGCAAATGTTTTTCCTACCGGTAACGGCGTGCTAGGAGTAATCGTACTTAAGGCACCCGTAGTATTATCATAAATTACATAATCGCCAATAGCCGCCGCGGCTGGCAATGTTACCCAATATGTACCCTCGGTTGCGCATTCAACTTGAGTGAAATTAGGAACGGTAAGCGTAGGATTAAGAGGGATACCCGCCGACCCAAACAAAGCCACACTTTTTGGATCTACTAAAATACCCGCAAATCCTAGAGTTCCGGCAGAACCTGCTTGACAGAAACCCTGAGAAGTTTTTGTACAAGCGGTTGCGCCTATAATATTATATGCCGCACTTGCAGATTGAATTGTATAGGATTCAACTCGAAATGGACCATCTGTATATAGTTCGCCGGGAACGCCTGCGCCTTGATTAATAAAGACTGATGATTGAAAAGGCATGATTATTTTTCTCCTGAAATATAGGCATCAATTATATTAGATGGCACGTTTGAATCTTGTGCATGTGAACCGGAAAATGTACTGGTTCTTGCTGCCATTAAATAACCTGCTAAGACGGATTCTTCATGGCCTTTTTTACACGGTAATTTTAATTGTTTGATACCATACTGAGCTACTTCTTTTAATGTTTTTTCCGCATGGTCAAAAGTACCTATTACTCGAGATAATTTTTTAGCTAAAATATCACGCTGTGAAATTTCTCTTAAAATGGCTTTAGTATCCATCGATTTATCTTTAGGCTTTTCCATATCGCCTTTTGCTTCTTTTTTATTTTCTTCACGTTCTATGCGTTTTTCGGTATCTTCTTCTTCATCTTCATTTAATCTAGCTTGAGTAACAAACATTGCAGGGTCGGCTTCATCTGTTTCTTCATTCCAATACGCACCCTCTTCATCTTTCATGTCGCCTTCTTCAGCCGCTTTTTTAGTCACTTCAGGGTTTTCTTCATCTTCACCATCGGCTCGCAATTTACGAATATGGCCTTCGAGTTCTTTTAACTTTTCTATACATTCCTCAAGGCTCATCAATTCGCCTTCATCTTTCATAGATTTTTCTTGTCTTTCTTGATCCGCCATCATTAGCCCCTTTGTATCGAAAGTAATTTTAAAATGATCTAAAACCGCTACGTCATGTCCTGAGCGTCCTTCACTCACTAACGCAAGATGATTGCCTCTAATCTGACGCTGTATAGCGTCATATTTAATACCATTGTATACCCCCGAAACAATATCGTACAAGCACCTATAACCAATGGACAGCTCTTTTTTGCCTTGTTCAATTAAATCTGCAAGTTTATTAGAAAAAACTTTTAGATTTCCTTTAAGATATCCCCCTTCAAAATACACATCTTCCCCAATTACTCCGTGTATTCCTTTTTGTTCGGCGGCCATCAATCCTTCGTCTCGATCACTTCCTAACATTGCATGTTCATCTGTCCAAGGTAATAACTTAAAAGAATTAATAGTATCCGGGTCGGATAATTCTTCTTGTGGACGATAGACTTTATAAATCCTGTCCGGTTCTAACTCAGAAGAAATTTGTGAACCTAAATAATCAAAGACACCAACTTTTGAAATGGGATTCCCTTTAATTTCTGCCCATCCGTTCAAATCATAAGTTCTAGCAGATTCATTATCTATTGTGAAATCAATAGGATTTGAATCATCATCTTTAGCTTCTCGTTGTTTGGAATACGCAATAGCGGCGGCTTGTTTAGGGTCATATCCACTGTTTATAAGTTCTTCAATATTTTTTGAGCGCGTTTCATCACTTTTACCAGACAATAACGGCATGATAAAAACTCCTGTAAAGATGCCCTTGAAAGGGCATTTAAGAATTAAGTATTAACAGAGTATAAAGGCAAATAATAATTGACTCCGCCTCGTGTTATTTGTAGCGCATGTGTAACGCCTGTTAAACTTCCTGGACTGTTTGCCCCTACTCCGGCAGCAACAATTCCGACGTCTAAAACAAAATTTGCAGTTGCAGACGAGGGATCGGGTAATGTAATAACAGAAGCTTGCGCAAAAGCTTCATTAACCATCTGAATTGAAAAATTTCCGACGTTATTAGCGGCTTGCCATTCCATATATCCTTTATCTGTAGTGGCTGGAAAAAATCTATAAAATCCAAGATTGCCGTTATATCCAGACCACATTCCTTTAGGCGCAACATCCACACCTACTGGCTCTCCAACCGAACTATTTGATGTAACGATGATAGACATGAGTTATCCTTAAATTAAAATTATCCCTAATATTGTTATTCTATTTCATTCGAAAAATCTATGACCGGACCCATAACACATTTACAATTTATCGGAAATCCGGGCAGTCCTCTATCGGCTTCAGGAACACCAAGCGCGGCTTGCTCCGCTTCAAGATTTTCAAAACTAAATATTTTACCGCTTATTTTTATATGAGATTCTCTTGGATGTTGTCCGCCACTGGAATGAAGCCATTCAAATTTTTTAATTCCTAATGCCTGTAATCGTTGTTTATTAATTGCGTTATACGCTTTTCGTGTTTGATCCAACGCTAAATTTTTAGCGCGTCGATAGGTTTGACCTTCATATTTTTCAATTTCGGGTATTAACTCATGAATTCCAGTTCCGGTGGTAATTGAACGCATTACAGAACCCGTAACATCTTTAAAATATTGTTGAGGGATTGATTTAATTAAAGATACATTTTCGGCAATTGTGGCGGTTGTTATATCTTCCATGCCTTCAGGGACAACCCCCGTTTTTAAAGAAAGGCCTCCTGTTAATTTTTCAAGACTTGAATGCAATTGATTTTTGCTGGTTTTATTTGTGGCTATTACCATATTTTGCGCAAGAGTCATTGCCTGTTTAGAAAATAGACTAGTAAATTTACGAGTTAATGCATTCATTAAAATTCTTGCTTGACTTCCTAAGCTAGCGTCTAAGGCAGAGGCTTTTTCTTGTTGTATAAAAAAATCATCAGCTAATTCACCCTTAAAGAATTTCTTTAACTGTTTTTGAGTCTCAAAAGTCATTTGTTTAACCAATTTTTCTAAAGCGACTAGATATCGTTGTTGTTGAGCCACATTATACGCTAGCCTAGAACCTTTTAAAACAACGCTCCTATTTTTTGACCATTTAGCCCGTTTTTTAGTTAAAGGAGGCGTACTCATTATTTAAGCCCCTATATTGCTGCTCAATTCTTCGGATAGTATTGGTTCGCCTAAATCGATTTCTTCGTCCTCTTTTAAAGATTCAATGGGTAATCCTGTATATCCACTGTGTGGGTCGGATGAAATCCTAGTTCTTTCGTCTAGCCCATCAATCGCCCCGGAGTTAACTAGCATGACGCCTGTTTCGGCTTTATATTTATTAAGTTCCGCTTGTTCTTTAGCCGTCATTGCATCTAATTCGTTCCATTTTACTGTTGTATAAAAAGGCTCGATATTAAATTCAGGGGCGATCTCAGAGCGAATTAATAATAAATGATGTCGCTGAATTAAAGGCGATAAATCATGACATTGGATACTTTCTAATTCTTCATGGTAACTTGCTTCTTCAAATTCCCCTGTGGTATTAAACCCTTTTGGAGACGTTCCCATTAATTTAACCGCAGGCACATTAGATGCCGCCGCAACAATTTGATATTGGGTCATAATTACTGCGTCTAAATCAGTAAGAGAGGTATCAAATTGTTGCATCTTATCTTCTAAATCTAACGTTTTAACACCGTAATTATCTCGACGTTCAACCCATTTTAACATTCGTCGAGTAAATTTCTCGGGTTCGGCTTCTGCTTGTGCTAAATCAATATTGATTACATCTGTTCGCTTAGTGAGTGCAAGCAATGGTGCTTCATTTGCCGTACGTTCTGCTGCATATACTCGCTCCGAGATTTTTTGAGGGATAGGCACACCGCCAAATATATACGTTGGTTTTAAAATGTCAGCCACTTCTTCAGTACGATAAATTATAAGATGTGTTCTATGGACAGGTTTACCGTTTATTATCCACCACGTAGGTTCATAGAAATTAATGCTTGCGGGATTTCCGGCCGCCTCATTATCTAATTGGGGAGTTATCCAGTAGGGGTCAATTTGAGAAATGCCTTTATAACTTCCGGGTCTTACCCCGTCAGGATTAAAAGGCAATGCATAGGCGTTATCATCGTCATATTCGACGATGAACATAGCGATTCGAATACCAAATACTCGCCCCATTTGCACAAACTCAATAAGATTTTTATTTAATTTATAGCGGACGTCTGCGTCTCGAATAGCATCTAATACTTCTGGAGAAATTTCAGTCCCGTCATTAACGGTTATTTCATAGCCGTTTCGAGTAGCATCTTTAGCAGGCATTAAGCAGGCTTTAGAAATAAGCCAATGTTGAGATAAAATTGCACATAATTGATACCCTATGAATGTTTGAGACGCATACCAAAGGACTTGCTGTGTTGGTAGTATATTCGTTCCGAAAAAATTAGCTTTAATATTGGGCTGATTATCCATAGCCATTCTTTCGCCGGTTTCATCCATAGTATGAATTTTCGCTACAAAATTTTTTACAGGTTTAAAATTATTCTCAATGAGGCTTTCAAATTTGAAAGCCAAATTTTCGTATTGTTCATCCGTTGAAAAAATACCTCTTGGCCTCTCACGCTTAGGAGGTTCTGGGATCTCAACAGGTTTTTTAAATAAATTTAATAATTTAGTAATCATATCCTAAAAATCCTTTGCGTGATTGTTTTATAGGTGCAAACGCTATCATAACGCTATCTGCACAGTTTGGCGATTTAGAGCCATCTGGACTTTTATTAACAAGAAGTTTTCCGGTTTTGTCACTTTGCGAGTACGTCGGCTGTGATAATTCGGAAATTATTTTTGATAAATTAGAAATACTACTCGATATAGAAATTATATCGTCCGACGAGCAGGGTAGTTTTTCGACAACTGCACGATACGTAAGTTGAAAACGTCGTCTTAAAGCCCACCAGGCTTGCGCCTTAGCATTAGCAAAAAAATCGTCATTAGTTCTTCCCTTTTCTCTATTTTTTATATCAGCTTCTAATTTAAAAGGGTCTCCATCGGGGTCTATCACATCGCCCGACCCCCAAAAGGGATTAACGGATATTTTAAATATATTTTGAGAATCTCTTAAATTATTAAGAACTCGTGCATCCCCTCGAACGCCTGCCCCCAAGCCATCGGCATCATAATCAAGAATGGGGTAATCTAAAATATCACAAAGTGTAAAAGATTTGGCAACGCTATCATAAATATCTGAACCTTTACCGCTCCACTCTTCTAAATATTCAAGTAATATTCCATGACGTCCACAAAAAGCATTTTTGTCTTTTCCCTCGTCTGCGATGTCTAATCCCGCTTTTCTTATCCCTGTTGGTTTAATATTTAATTTAATATGCGCATCTACTGCGGCTTGTACCCACGCTGAAGGAATTAAAATACCTTCGATAGAGGCCGTATAATCAAGGTCTATTTCTTGTGCTATGACAACAGGGTCATCAATATTTTTGCAAGTGCGTGTATACCACTCTTCATCTTTACGAGGATCTTCACGCCAATGAAATGAAAAAACGCTAATACTCCCGCCAAACCTTTTACGTGCAAAAGGATTATTAGCACCGCGAGGAGTAGATATATCAATACGACAATTTGTGGTTTGTGAGAGAGAGGCATCAATTAATTCCGGTCGTGGCATCCATGCGGATTCGTCGACAAAATAAAAACTTGCTCGCGCACCTCGACCGATACCGTCTCCTGATTCGCCGGCTATTACCGATTCGGTTTCAGGAAATTCAAGGCGCATATAGGGCGCGTGTTTTTTTTCATTCCAAGCGCCTCTAAATTCATAGGGTAAATTATTTACATATTGACGAGCTTTATAAAGTAGCGCTTTTGGGTCGCCTTTCTTATCGACATATTCTTCTTTTCGAGATCCGAATCCAACGACTACGCCGCGATGAAATAAACATATTGTACTTGCGAGCGCTACAGTTAGCCAACTTACGCCCATTTCTCGAGATTTATCAGTCAAGCCGGGTTCTTGATTTTTCCAGCGCTCCATAAACCATGCTATCCATTCCTCTTGCTTGGGGAATAATAGAAAAGGCATTAATGTCGGAAGGCCTTTTTCAACATTTCGAGGGTCAAAAGTCACACCCCAATCAATAATAAATTGAGCCGGGTTGGTTTTGTAAAATTCTTTAAGGGCAGGAAGTTTTTGTGGTTTCTGTCTTATTTCATTTAATTTTTCGACGCGATGTTCAAAAACCGCTAAATAATCAGGATTTTTAAAATCAAATGGAAATGGTAACGGCATATAGTGCTCTTATTACTAAGTACGAAAAGTTTAAAAAAAAATAACAAGGGAACGTTTGTTAAAATATAGTTAAACTTTTCGTTCCCTTAGTTTAATAGGTTACTCGTGTTCTGTCATTTCTAATTCTTTCTTAATTTCAGACTCGTCCACATTTCGGTCGATTTCCGATTCAAGATAGGGCGAACAGTTCCCGGATTCCAAATGTTTAATCATTTCGCTTAATTCTAATTTCCTACCAATCAATGCATTATAATTTCCAAGCGTTTGTGACAATGTTTGTTCAAGTGCTTCTAAGCGCTTTTTTAATTTATCTAGCATGCGTATCGTTCCTTTCTGGTTAAAAAACTATTCATTTGGGGCGGTTTTGTCTCCTTCCGCCTTTTTTATAAGAAAATCAGCAAGCATAGCCGATAATTTAGTTAGCTCTTCAATTAACGCTTGCTGCATTTCTGGTGCATGATTGATTAATTCTTTTTCAATTATTGCTAATATTCCTTTGCCTATTATACTCATCATTGTATTTCTCCTTAATTTAATTGATGTTTACCGGGGTCTTCTTGCCATTAATTGCCCATTAAAAACGGGGGTTCCAACGGCAAATGCTTGAGACGCAACTAAAAATACAGTTGTATTTACCGCAACACTAAATCGTTTATATCCAAAAAAATTATTGAAAAAAGATCCCGAGCTATTATTTATAACATTATTTCCCGCGCCAAAAGTACCGCTAAATGTTGCGGACGTTGTTGAAAGACCTATCTGAGTATTCCCGGTCACGGTTGCCGCACTTTGTATATTTGCTTGATAATAAACATCCCAATCGCCGGGGGTCAATAGTAAGCTAGTCATATTTTGAGCTACATTACTGGTTGTAATTCCAACCGTGGATATTAAGCCACTATCTAAAAATTCCCCCTGATACCCGGCGGCTGCATTATTATTTGTGAGAGTTCCTACAATTCCCCCCGTAGAATAATCGACAAAAGCTAAACTCGGAAGAGTTGCCGCCACTGTTGACATCAAAAGAGTTCCAGAAGCATCGGGAAAAGTTACGTTTCGAGTACCTGCGGTATTTGCAAAAATAAAATTTGTAATATGATTACGTAAAGTACCGCTATATAAAACTAGGGGGGTATTATTAGTACTTTGGATACCGAATTGTCCAGCAGCTTGCATTACGCAAACCATTCCGACATTAGTATCTGTTCCCGTGGCAAATAAAGAAGGTGTTTCACCAGTTATATTATTTTGGAAAATAAAATAATTAACGGGAGTTCCGCCGGGAGTTCCAAAACCTACAATAAACGCACCGGAGGCGTCTTCAATCCCTGTAGGCGCTCGAAGAGGGCCATTTAAGGCTGTCATAGAAGTAATATCCGCATTTACACCAGCCTTGGCCAATGTTCCTGATGTTGGAAAGGTAACGGAGGTAGCACCCGTTAACGTTGCCTGAAAAGGAAATGCTCCTTGAAATGTTACCGCTCCCGCTGTAGTTAAAACACCCCCCAAATTTAAGGCAAAACTGCCCCAATGAGGAATTGTATTCGACCCAGATAATAACGGAAGGTTAGCCGTAGGCGTACCGGCCAAAACGTCTAATTTACTAGCAGAAGAATAAACAATACCGCCATTTGAAGGAGTAATATTATTATTTGTTCCGCCATTTGATAGCGGAATTATTCCTGCTGTTTGCCCAAATTGAATATATGTAAGGGGCGAGGTTCCAACGGTTATTACATTTGTGACTAATAGCCAGCCAGATTGTTGATTCACGGTACCATTTATAACGGGGATAATCCCAGTATCATTAATATTTATAGGGGTGTCATAATATACCGCTCTGGTAAGCACCGCAGGGGATCCCGCGCTACTAGTAGTAATAATGTAAACACCGTTATATGCGCCGCCACCTGCGATATCATTTTTATAAAGAAATGGCTCGCCTATTGGAACAGTCACACCGTCCGCAATAAATACGCCGTTACTTGGTGCGGTTAATGTTGCGCCTACTCCAGATGACCCGTTGTTATAGGTATATCCCGATAATTCCGCAGTACTTGCGGCATTGACAGAAGCAGCGGGATTTAATCCGGCCACTAAATTATCTACATACGCCTTATTAACGATATCAGTAGATACCGAGGGCGAAGCACTTTGAGTACCAGCCGGAAGCATCGTTGACCACATTAAATTACCGCTTGTGTCCGTTACTAACACTCTTGAAGCAGTAGTTGCTAATAATGCGGCCTGCGTAGCCGTACTATAAAATAAAGAATTATTAGCCGGCGTTAAATTAGACCCTGTACCCCCTTGTGACATAACTAGGGGTAATGAAATAGGAGTATATCCGCCGCCGTAAGGCACATTAAAAACAGTTAACCACTTGAGGAACTCAGCAGGGGAAGTACTCATTGTAGTACCCATCCTGAAATAGTCGTAATGGACGTTCCATTATTAGTAAATGTTTGAACAAATATTTTTCCAGAGGAGGGGGGATATTCACAAGTTATCGTAGAAACAAAACTGCCGGAATACGCAAAACTCAAGGCGACATCTTCTAAGGGTATTTGTGTTCCATCAGAACCGGTTACAGTGCTACTCATTTAAGACTCCTTGTTACGCTGTAGTTTTTGTTCCCTGCATAATTTCTTGATATATTTTAGCCGCTTCTATTGGATCTTTGGTATTAATACTTAATTTAATTTTTGCAGTAGGTTCTTTAGAAAGCTGAGACGCTTCAAATGCTTTCTCAGAAAATCCTCCTCGTGTTTTTAAATAAAAAATAGTAGCCGTAACGTTTCCTGCTTTTATCATTTCGAATAATTTTCCGCATACATACGACAATGTTTGTGCTTGACCTTTTGAAACACTATCTTTTAACGCTGGATGACGTTTGCAATATTTATACCATCCGGCATTAGAAAGACCAAAATATTGAGCTATTTGCTCTTGAGTCATTCCCCGCCCAGCAAGGGTATATACATCATTTAGCATTTTTTCATCAACGGTTAATCTTTCTTTTCGTCCTCGAGGATTCATGAATAAATCCTTTTAACAATCTTGGAGCGTGCTGGTCGGTACTGCCCCGCCGCTTTTCAACTGGTCGTTAAAAATAGCCTTTGTAACACGCTTAGGATATGTTTGTTTCATTGTCAGTATATGAGGCTTAATCGTATCGCACAAGGGCATAACATATCGATGTTTTATAGACCCTTTTATTATTTGTAAGCCTTTATCTATATAATTTAAATGACTCCCCATAGACTTACGAAATGCTCGACCATGCCAACGTTTGCCTTTATATAGATACTCATCCGCGCCTTGCGTAGTTCCCGTATATATCCAATTTGTAGCTTGATAAATTCCGCCATGATGTCCTTGTTCGGGATCTGCAAAAGAAACGACACATTTCATATTGACCGCCGTTAGTAAGAGTTTTAAGGCAACACTGAGTATTTTTGAAACGGGCGCCTCATGATTAGCCAATGCGACGCGTGTTAATTCACAGCATTCTGTTTGAGATAGACCAAAGGGAGTACCTAAATCTTTATTTGCGCCTCGGCTAAATACAATGACCCCGATAAATTTATTATGTTCCCAAACGCCAATTTTTATAAGTTTTCCGATAGGCAAGCAATGACTATAATGCCAATTCACGCAAGCATATTTAGCGGCGTCATATGTAGCCCAATCAAGATTAAGGCTCAAAGTAATTCTCTTGCATTAAACTCTTGACCACAATGAGGACAAGCAATCAAATTAGGTTCTAACTCATCTAGCTTGCCTTGATCCTCCAATGTTCCTGGGGAAAAATCCATGTCTAATAGTGTATATATTTCGTTTTTGTCAAAACCTGTTAACTGTAAGTCAAAGCCTTCATTTCTTAAATCGCTTAATTCATCTTTAAGCAAATCAAGATCCCATCCCGCTTTTAACGCAATTTTATTAGCCGCAAGAATATAAGCTTTTCTTTTGCTGCCTATGAGGTTCTGGTGGACTATGGTAGGGATAGTAATCATACCTACTTCGATCGCTGCCTGAACGCGAGCATGGCCGCTAATAATCACATTGTCTTCGCCTATTTCGATAGGCAGCGTAAAGCCATAGGCCTTAATACTATCGACCAAATCGTCAAGTTGTTTACGATCGTGAGTCCTGGCATTTTTTGTGTAGTTTTTTAGTTCGGAAATTTTCTTAAGAATTATTTTCAAAACCTTCCTCCTTGGACGCTGAAAGTCACAGTTTAGCGTTTTGCTGTGAAAATGGCCATATCCCTATATTTTTAGCAGTTTTTTATGTACACTAGTATCATTAATCTAATGTCATTTTATATGTACATGCTCTAAAACCCTTACCCAGTATAGGTTTATGTACTGTTGTACAGTAAGTACATAAATATTAATATAATACTAAAAATAACAGCGGCGTGTAGTATAATATTAGTGCAGCGTGTAGTATAGTGCTGTAGATTTCTGCCCGGTGTAGGAAAACCGCATTTTACTGTTGTAATGTACATTTTCGTTTGTAAGCTATTGATATTTATAGATATTTTTTACCCGTGTACATTGTTTTTCAGTAAGGTACGAGTACTCGGTGTACTTAAAAGCAGGTTAAATTTTATGCGATTTGAAACATGGCTGAAGGAACAACGAGATAGGGATGACTGGATAGGCGATTTAGCCTGTGATTATCTTCGCACAAGGAAAAGAACGATTGCTGAATCAATGAACGGGTATGCCGTCTGTGAAGAAGCCAAACAGGCTTTGAAACAAGCCCGTTTAGAATATAAAGTATTTTTAGAATTTGATACTGCCAAGTTTAATACTTAGGAGGGGTAAACTTAGGGAGGATATGAAACCGTCGTTTAGGTTCAGTCTTTGTAATTTTTCTAATGATATGAGACATTCGAGTTGCATCTGACCTCGATACATTTTGATATCCCAACGAATTTAAAACACCTGTTGATGTTCTTTTTTCTGTCTCTCGTTGTTGCCAGCCCTCTGAGAAATCGTAAAAATCAAATAGCTTCTCTTCAAAGGGTTCAATTTGTTCATGGTTAGAATTCAATTCATTTAATAAATCTTCTTCTTCTTTAGATAACCATGTTTGTTTTTCAATTTTCCAACAATGATATATTTCTGCCCAGACTTGCAGCATATCCAGTCCGTGGTCGTTATTTATACTAGTAACAGGGAGTGTCCAAAATCGTCTATTTCCGGTAACGTCTGTAAGAAATCGTGAATCATTTACAGACGCTGCGTAAACGGTTCGTCTTGCAAAGCGTGAATCTTTGCGCATCCATGGTCGTCTAACGACATCTATGCTACTTGTTACATGGCTTTTTAATCGTGCGATATCCGTTTTCCGTAATGTGCCGTCGAGTTCGCCTAGCTCTATTATCCAATGTGAGGCAAATGTAATGAGGCAATCTTTATTTGTAGGGTCTAAAAATCCGCCCTCTCTTACGGCATTAATATCTAACGGGTCAAGGGCTTTAATCCATTTTGTTTTTCCTAAACTTTGTTTACCAACAAGCACTAGAATGCCATGAGAAGAAAACCCTTTTTCTGAAAATGCCGCTGCGATTGCTGAAAATAGCCATCGTTTAATTAATATATTTGCTAATGTATCATTATTAGTTTTTAATGTTTTTATAAAGGATTCCATACGGGGTATGCCATCCCAAGGATTCGCCAGAACGGCGTCAACGATGGGATGATAATTATCTTGTTGCGCTATATTATCTAATTGTTCATCGATACGGGTTATAGCTAATCCATTTAATAAAGCGACATCTTTAATTCGTGTTAATGCGTCGTTTTCTTTATCATCATTAAATAAATCCACATTCTTAAAAAATACATCTCGAAGTCGAGTCATATCATTCCATCGCACTCGTATTTCTAATTTATCCAAGAGAAATTTTAAATTAGCGGTAGTATCTAAAGGCTTTGTGAAGGTTTCATTCAATTGTGGATAATGATTTTTCGACAATATTCTTATATTATATTTGCACTGATTGTCTTCTGTGCTATCATTTGTCGGTCTGTGGTGGACAAAACATTTTGTTTGTTTGCCCCGCGCACTTAGTATAGTACGGGGCAAATAATCCGAACGCTCCCATTTATCTCTCCTTAACGACGACATTTCCATTATTTGTTTTACTCGTTCACAATTTCCACCTAAAAAATAATGCAAACGGTATGCCAGGGCGCTATCTGCACTGCTTCTATCAAAACTATCGCCTGATTGAGAGGGGTATAATGCGGAAAGTACTTTTTCATTCGCTTCAAATAAATCTATAAATTCAGCATGTTGTTTGCCTTGAAATATTTGCGATGCCGACTTAGGCATTTTTTTTATTAATTCGATAATGGCGCTATTATCATCAGGTGGGTTGCAACCTTCCAGTGATTCGGTTGTCCATTCATCCGAGAAAAAAGTTGTTTCATTTTTATGAAGTCCATACCGCTGCGTGAATGTTTCTATTGTTTTTTGATTATCAACGAGCTGGCTATCGCCGGTTGCGTTTAGCATTGTTATCGCACAAAACCGGCCGGAGGTATAAAATTCGATACCCTCCTTTATATTTTTACAACCATGAATAGGCTCTGCACCTTCATATCGCCCTATAATATGTAATCCTTTGCCAGAATTGGAAACCTCCATATATCGGCCTGCGAATAAGCTACACACATCATCAGCGGTTTTCGACCAGGTAGCATTATTTTCAAGGCAATCATCAATATCAATAAAATAATATCTATCATCAGGAATAAATACAAAGCCGATACCATAGGTTTCTTGGTGTGTTTGACTTAATGAAGTCATTATGTTTTTTGCGGTTTCTAAGTCCATCCAAATTGCAGGATCTTGGGCATCGTGTTTTTGTAAATTGTGGGGGTTTAGAGGGAATTTGTCTGTTTTTCCTTTATCGTTAGGTGCATAGGTTATTAATATATATCGTGGCTGTGGTGGTAAACGAAACATTTAAAGTCCTTAATGTGTTAGATAATGAATTACTTTTTCTTGTAGTTCTGGTTTTAAACGGTGAATCGTATTTTCTCCGTATTCGATTAAACTTTGTGCGATTATGGGTATAATTTCTCTTTCTATAGCTCTTTGCACGACCGCGCGTCGAATATTATCCATCGTAACAAAATGATGGTTTAATAATGCAGGAGCAATATTAGCAAAATCTGCAAGTCCGTTTCGGGTGACGTTTTTATATCCTTTTTGAAGCGCTAATTTAATTGCGGCATCTAAAATATATTCTTGTCTCATGTGAGTATCCATACGCACACGCTTATTTGTTTTTTTCATTTCGTTGCCTCATTAGTAATATTTTTTAATAGAGTCACACATTCATGAATACAATCGGCGCACGGCGTTTTCGCATCCGGAAACAATCCCGTTAGTATTGCCTGGTCTAATGATTTAAAATAAAATTCAATCGTTAAAATTTTACCGCACCACGATTTTTCATCGTCATGTACCGATTTTATGTGGTTCATAGCGTTCCTTCCCCCGTAGCAAAGCAGGCGTCCCCGCCTAAGGATAAAATTAATTCTGCCCATTGCAATTGCGCTTGTTCTCTCGGAGTTCCAGAATATCGCCAATTTGATTGTTTAATTTCTCTGCTAACAAACTGTCCTATGGTCAAACCAACATGAGAGGGGGTGATTAAAACCGGTTTTATCCCGATTAAATCTGCAGACTTAATTTGTTTATTAATAGACGTAGACTCGTTCGCGAGGCCATATCGAATAAAACTACCTTCGGGAGTATACGTAGCGCCCACATTATTTCGCCACAATCTAGCGCCTTTTTTACTTGCTTCTAATCTAACTATCGATAGGACGCCTGCTTCAGACACATCCAAAGGTTTAGTACCCCGCGAATTTGATATTCCTAGCAGTGAACGTAAATCCACAAGTGCGCGTGTTGATATCGACCATTTTAATGCCCATAAATCCAAAGTCATTAGGATACTCCTTGTTCCTATAGGGTATATTTAGTTGACCATGTCGTCAATATTTCGTATGATTTTATTCATCAATGTCTCTGCGTCTTTAGTATTTAACGCTTGCGCCGAAAGAATATCTATTCCAAATAAATGATAAAATTTTCTATAAATTATTGAATCCTCATATCCTTGTGATTTTTGATGACCTGCCCATAATGCAATATGTTTTCGCAATTCGTATTGTTTCTCTTGTCTCTCTTGATGTTTATTGACTATTGCACGTTGTATATAAGGCGCAATATGCATGGGTACTCTGGCTTCGCTATCGATTCGTACTATCTCCCCTCGCAATTTAGCTAGTACGTCGGCATCTAATTCCAATAAATCCCCATCTACAAATTCAGGCGATGATCGTACGGCAGGCGGTGAATAAAATCCGCAGAATGGACAAACTTTATGAAATTTATCGAATACAGATAAACATTTGAGACATGTTTTTAAGGGTATAACGTCTTCTGTAGTTGTTCGAGAACGTCGTTCTCGTCTATCTAAACTCCATTGTCGGGGGGAATCTGGCAATCCATGTCGTAATACATTATTAACATGGTCAATAATAATTGCATGCGATTTACCGGGCAAAGGTCGCAACCCTCGGCCAAACTGTTGCGCGAATAATGCGTATGATTGTGTAGGTCTTGCCATGCTTACTACTTCAATCGCTGGCACGTCTACCCCTTCTCCGAGGATATCTACATTGACTATTTGTAAAATTTCTCTGTTTCGAAACTTCTGCATAATAGTATGTCGTAAGATATCCGATGTTTTACTGCTTATAACTTCCGCAGGTATGCCGTTTTCTCGAAATTCTGCCGCTATTTCCAAAGCGGATCGAATATCCACAGCAAATGTCACACCTAATTTATTTGGGGCTATTTTTAAATAATGCGATACCACATCGCCTGTGATATGTGATTTATGGACAGCGGTTCGTAATTTAGCGGGGTTATAATCCCCACTTGCTGAGATAGGTACGGGTTTTAAATCAAGATCGTTAGGCGGTGCAAAAATTCTATAATCACTCAAATACCCTTGTTTGATTAATTCTCGCATTGAGGGTCCAATAATCATCGTATCAACAATGCCGTCTGCGTAACGGCCTAACCCTCTCCCGTCTGCACGAAGCGGCGTGGCCGTAGGATAAAGACCTCTCGCATTCGGAAAAAGGCTAGCGGCTTTTCCCCATTTATTTGTTTTTAGAACGTGTGCAGCTTCGTCGATGATGACTAAACCTATCCGGGAAAATTGAGAGGAATTGGCATTTAATCGTAAAAGGGTATCAACCGCCGCAACTGTGCAAATACCATGAGGGTCATAAAAAGACTGGTTAAATTCCATATTATGTATAGATATTATATCCCGTATGGTTTGTTTTTGTGCGATTATATTGTGTCGTATTCCGAATCGCGCCAAAGTAGTTGATATCTGGCTTACTAATTCGACTCGATGTGCAATAGCGATAGAATAGCCGGTATACTCTGATAATATTTTTCCCATTATTACCGTCTTACCTGCACCCGTAGATAACTGTGGCAAGATGTTAATATGCCCTTCTGACCATCCTTTATAAATTTGGTCAATCATATTAATTTGATAATCCCGAAGTTTCATATTTAACTAATTATCGCTATTGACTGTGTGGTCAATATAGAGATATTATGGCTTTCTGTCAATTGCATGAGGCTATAAAAATGATCGAAATTAAAATAACAGACCCCCACTTAATGGATAAAAAGACTATAGAAAAAACAGCGCTTTATCTTATGGGATTAATAGGCTCTGAATTAATTCCTGCACCAATAGAAAATAATCCAAATGGTTTTACTCCTGAAGAATTAGAACCTGTATCTATAGAATCAGAAAATATAAAAGAACCGTCACAATCTAATTTTAATCCTTTTGCTAAAACCCCAACGGCTCCTATTTCTCCGGTTATTTCCCCTCCTATTAATGAACCCGTAGAAAAAGAGTTAGATTCTCGGGGGTTCCCTTGGGATAATCGAATACATGCCGCCACTAAAACTAAAAATTCTGATGGTACATGGAGATATATGCGAGGTGCGCAAAAATCTCGAATCGAAAAAGTAGAAGATGAATTGATTGAATCCGGTAATTGTTTAAGCTCCGAGTTAGTCAGAGAAGAATCAGAAACAATAGCGCCTCTTCCTCCTTCTATTCCTAAACCCCCCTCTCTGCCTCTATATCCAACAATTAATCAACCTATTAATGAGGAGGTAACCTTTCAAAGCATTATGCAAAAAATAACCAACGGAATAATGGAAGGTAAGCTAATACGTGAAGATGTTCTAATCATTGCAAAAAATTTAGGCGTAGAGTCTTTAACCTTGTTAGGAAGCAATTTGCATGTACTCCCCGAATTAAATAAACAGATAGAGGCTAAATTAAATGCTAATTAATCTTCCTGCTTCTAAAGCTGCCCGGCGCGTCGCGTGTCCGGGTTCAAGGGCGCTAGAACAACAATATCCAGATAGAGAAGATTCTCCCTATAGTAAAGAAGGCAAAGCTGCACACTGGGCGGCAAACACTATATTAAAGGTCGGTATCGATAACTTTAAAGCAAAAATAGCGCCGAATGGGGAATCTATTACCAATGAAATGATTGAAGGCGCAAAACTATATTACAATAGTGTAAAAGCTCATTATGATAAAGCATTAGAACAACAATATTTATTGCCTACTTCATCCGAGACGTTTAGTAAAGTTTCAGATATCCATATCGAAGAAATTCTGCATATCTCAAGTATTCATCCTAGATGTTTTGGAACGCCTGATTGTTGGTTTATTCAAAATAATACTTTATTTCTGTTTGATTATAAATTCGGCCATGGTCAAGTTGAAGTGTATGAAAATTGGCAATTATTAGAATATGCAGCGGGTATCCTACAAAATAACCCTGTTGAACATGTTATATTTTTTATTGTTCAGCCTCGTTCTTTTCATAGAGAAGGACAAGTAAGGCAATGGGCTGTTTCTCAACAGAAATTAAATTATTATTTCGAAACATTAAAAATAGCAGAAAATAACGCCGCTCAAGTACTAGCTCCCTGTTTCGTATCTTCGGAATGTAAACGATGTACTGCGCGTCATGTATGCCCAACTCTTCAAATAAATGCCTTAGATAGTGTAGATATTAGTCTACATAATACGCCCAATGATCTTGACGAAGGCAATCTCGGAAAAGAACTAGCTGTTTTAAAACATGCCGCTATGATATTAGATGCACGTATAACAGGGCTTGAAGAACAAGCAAAATTTATGATAACCAAAGGCAAAAGAGTTCCCGGTTTTAAATTGGACTCTGTAAGCAATCGAGAAGTTTGGACAAAATCCGTTGATGAAATTATAGTTCTAGGAAAATTGCTAGGCATAAATTTAACAAAAGACCCTACAATAGTCACACCCGCTCAAGCTCGAAAGTTAGGCGTAGAGGATTATATTTTAAATGGTTATATATCTCGTCAGAAAGGCGCACTTAAATTAATTGAGGAAGATATTACCGACGCCAGTAAAATATTCGGAGAAAATAAATGAGTAAATATTTTAAAACATAACATATAAAAGGATAAGGATATTCACATGAGTAAAAAAATTTTACAATTTCCAAAGGATAAAAATAATGAATATTGTTTAGTTGATATCAATTTATTATTTAACTCAATCCGCACATCTCAAAGTAATTCATTTTCATACGGTTTTTTAGCGGGTACTGTTTTTTCATCAACCGTCTTTTTATGCATCACATACTTATTTTAAGGTTTTATATTATGGCTATTAATTTTGAATATATTAAATCTCGACTTATCGACCCTTCGAATAGAGACGCTTTTTCAATATATGAGACAAAATGGTTTCACGATCATGAATTTAGATTTCTTCCCGCTCGTGAAGATTCTATCGAATCTATTAATCGCTTTGTTTTAAAGGGCTGTCCACCGGAAGATTTTATTTATGCAATTTTATCCAACGATTTATCCAAATCATTTGCAACCGCGGGTTCTGATAATATACAAAGAATATTTGCAACAGTTTGTTATGTCCATAACTATATACCAGCAAACTGTCATGGAAGTTCTTTAGCTGTAGAGGCATGGATTAAAAAAGTCAAAGAGGCCAATAAAAAAAATGCGTATGTTTGAAATCGATCAAAAAGTAAAAATAAAAAACTGTTGTGGAAATCCAAACGCCACTATTTTATTAATCGCCGAACAAGATCAAATAGCGGTAGTATTATTAGAGAATGAAGATCCAAAACAAGGGCATGTCGGCGTAAGATTTGTTCATTTTAATTTTTTAATTACCATTTAATAAGGAAATATAATGTCATCTTTTAATATTGATCAACCTCAAACTTTTTATCAGGAGCTAGGATTAATTACCGTAGTATCTTCTGGAGATAACAGTTTGACATTACAAGCAAATCAGACGACTAAATTTCCTAGTAATGAATATCTTTATAGTTTGAATTTTAGTGGTATCACATTTTGGTTTCGTTACAACACTGTGGCGTTTGATGGAACGAATACAAATTTTACTCAAGTACAATGGTATAACAATTTAAGTCCGGGCATAATTTCATTTACCAATGCTGATTTTGAACTATGGGTATCCGAGAGAAAAAGTCTGTATGGTCGCAAGTTATGCACTATAGGAGATTCCATAACATGGCAAGGTTTCGGAAGTTATTTACGAACCTTATTGCGAGACGATGGATTACAATATGATTTCGTAGGGCAGTATATAGACACTTTTGGATTTAGGCATGCCGGACACGGAGGAGATACGACCGCCAACACATTAGCATCTATAAATCTTATCCCGACATGTGATAGCTATACAATCCTATTAGGTACAAATGATTATGGCGGCAACATTAGTGAAACTCAAACAATAACTAATTTACAAGATATTTTATATGCATTACAAGGTCGAAATATAAATGCAAAACTTAATCTATGCACATTGTTAGCTCGACATGATATACCGCAGCATAGTATTGATGTAAATAATTTAATTAAATCGAGTGCATGGCCGGGAAATACTAACGTGATTGATTTATGGACATTAATTCCCGAACTTGGAAGTTCACCAAATTACGCTAATTATTATGTTCCCGATCAAATCCATCCAAATCTGGCAGGCTATCAATTAATTGCGCCCCTCCTGTCCGCACAAATTATTTAATGTTATAGGAAATAATAATGAAAACGTATATATCTATGCTATGGAATCGCTTTTTTCCTGTAGACAATTCATATACTCAAGAAGATTGGATTTGGTAACATTATCTTATTGACTAAATGGTCAATAGAATATAGGATATATCTTTCAACATTTACAAGGATATTTTAATGAGTACCAGAACTGAATTATTAACGCCAATTGGTCGCCTTGTTCAAGGGTCTTTATATCAGGGGGCTACTACAGACGCGGAAAATAAACCTTTATTATATAAAAGTGGTCCTAATATGGGTCAACCTCGCGTTAATTATTGGTTTTCTTTGGCTGTTCAAAAACAACAAGAGCAACATTGGAATCAAACAGAATGGGGCAAAAAAATATGGGAAGTTGGTCAAGTAAGTTTTCCTAACGGTCAAGCTAATTCACCGCATTTTGCTTGGAAGATTATTGACGGCGATAGTATGATCCCAAATACTCAGGGCAATAGACCTTGTGACCATGAAGGTTTCCCAGGGCATTGGATTTTAAAATTTGCCGGTGCTTTTGCCCCCTCTTTATTTAATGATACAGGCACACTTCCTTTAACAGAACCCAATGCTATTAAGCTTGGGGATTATGTACAAGTATATGGATTTATAGATTCAAATAATTCTATGCAACAACCGGGCGTTTATTTAAATCATTCAATGATTGCACATTCTGGATTCGGCGAACGTATTGTAATTGGTGCAGATCCAAAATCGGTTGGGTTTGGAAATAGTCCTTTGCCAATGGGAGCAAGTAAAAATCCAATTGCAAACGCTTTCACTTCGCCTGTACCTCCAGGCATATCGGGGGCAACTGTTCCGATTCAACAACAGCCTAACTCACAATCTCCTGTTAATCCCGCGCCTGTGGTTGAGCCTTACCCTGCTATTTTAACACCTCCTTTGCCTCCTTCGGCTAGCGTTCCTCCGAGTCCTTTGATCGCTCCTGTGCGTACCATGTTACCCGCCGCACAGGGCGCAACCTATGAACAATTGATTTCGAACGGATGGACAGATGCCTTATTAATACAACACGGATTAATGAGCGCATAGTATTTATAAGCCGGGAAATTAGTACTATACCCGGCTTTATTTGAAGGGTTTTAAAAATGAAATTAGGCAAACATGTTATACTTTTAGGTCGTAAAGCCGAAGTTATTCAAATCAAATGGAACATGATAAAAGTAAAATTTTTAGACACTAGCGAGACACAATGGTTTCCTGTTCAACAAGCAATATGTGAAGATAATTCATGATTCCAAAACCCCCACAATTAGACGATCTTTTATATGGTCATAAATTGACGGTTGGAATGGGAGAAACAACCATCCTCGCTGATTTAGATTTTGAAACATATAGTGAAGCGGGTTTTCTGTGGGATGAAAGCAAACAAAAATATTTACCTCCTCTTAATGCAAAAGTTAAGGGTTTGCCTAGTATTGGCGCAGCCGTTTATTCTGAACATGAAACTACCGAGGTTTTAAGTTGCGCGTATGATTTAAAAGACGGAATGGGTAAAAGGTTATGGATACCTTCTAATCCACCGCCTACTGATTTATTTTTTCATATCTTAACCGGTGGATTATTAGAAGCGTGGAATGTTTCCTTTGAGCGTTGGATATGGGTAAATGTTTGCATGCCTAAGTATGGATGGCCAGAAGTCCCTATGAATCAATGGCGTGATGCTGCGGCTAAATCAGTAGCCTTTGCATTACCTAAAGGTCTCGACCCCGCAGGTGAGGTAATGAACATTAAGCATAAAAAACATAAAGACGGTCGCCGTTTACTTGAAAAATTCAGTATGCCTCGCAATCCTACAAAAACAAATCCAAAAAAACGTATTACCTTAAATGACGACCCAATTGATAGAGAAAAATTATATCAATATAACTTACAGGATATCGCGGCCGAAGCCGAACTCTCTAGTTTAATTCCTGATTTAAATGATTTTGAATTAGAATTTTGGCAATGCGACCAAGCTATTAATTTCAGAGGTGTGAAGCTTGATCATTCTGCTATTTTAAATGCGATTGCTATCGTCGAACAGGCACACAAAAAATATAATCAAGAAATTTACAAGTTAACGAATGGCAACATTGAAAAGGCATCAGAATTACAGAAAATTATAAAATGGATGACGTCTAAAAATATTGAAGTTTCATCATTAGATGCTGACAGTATAGAAAATTTAATGAAACGAGACCTGCCGATTGATGTTAGAAGGGTTTTAGAGATTCGACAGCTTATCGGTTCCGCCGCTGTTAAAAAACTTTATGCTATGAATAATCAAATTACTGAATCAGGACGAGTTCATGACTTATTTATCTATCATTCGGCGCGTACGGGCAGGGCTGCGGGTACTGGCCCACAACCTCAAAATTTACCGAATTCCGGCCCTATGGTTTCTTGTTGCTCTGCTTGTAATAAACATCATATAGGATTTAACGTTTGTCCTTGGTGTAATCATAAAGCCGAGATTAGCTATATTGAATGGAATACAAAAGCTGTTGAAAATGCTTTTGAAACTATCAATACAGGCATTTTAGAATGTATAGAATACTACTGGGGCAATGCAATCGATATTATCTCGGCTTGCTTGCGAGGAATGTTTATACCCGAACAGTCACATGATTTTATTTGTTCTGATTATAGTGCTATTGAAGCCGTAGTGCTGGCGGCTCTCGCGGGCGAAGAATGGCGACTCGAAGTATTTCGAACGCACGGCAAAATTTATGAGTTATCCGCATCTAAAATTAGCGGCGTGCCTTTTGAAGAATTTGAAAAATATAAAAAAGAAACGGGTACACATCATCCTTTAAGAAAAAAAATAGGGAAGATTGCCGAATTAGCGAGTGGATATGCGGGCTGGATTGGTGCTTGGAAAGCATTCGGCGCGGATAAGTACTTTACGGATGAAGAAATTAAAGACGCTATCATAGCATGGAGAAACGCTAGTCCTGCCATTGTGGAATTCTGGGGAGGACAACAAAAAAAATACCGTTCAGAATATTTCGGTATAGAGGGTTGTGCTATTCAAGCCGTTTTAAATCCCGGAAAAGAATTTGAATGTAGAGGAATTGCTTTTGTAATGCAATTAGACATTTTATATTGTCGATTGTTATCAGGACGATATTTAACCTATCATCGACCACGATTAACGCCAAGTGTTCGTCGCCCTAATACATTGTCTCTAAGTTTTGAAGGATGGAATAGCAATCCTAATTTTGGAAAACTTGGCTGGATTAGGATAGAAACCTATTCTGGAAAGTTAGTCGAAAATATTGTACAAGCAACGGCAAGAGACATATTAGCGCATGCGATTATAAATCTTGAGAAAGCGAGCTATCCTGTAGTTTTACACGTCCATGATGAAATAGTATGTGAAGTTCCTGAGAACTTTGGAAGTGTCGCTGAATTTGAAAAAATCATGTCTACAATGCCAGATTGGGCTAAAGATTGGCCAGTTAAAGCGTCAGGCGGTTGGAGGTCAAAACGGTACACAAAATAAAAATTTAATTGACCATCTAGTCAATAAGATATATTATTATGTTTCTTTATTAAACGGGAGCATAAAAATCATGAACACCTGCACATCTGACCGTGTATGCCTTGATGCATTAAAGCATAGGTCTGAAATCGTAAATAACTCATTAATTATCTTAGAAAATAAAATTGAAAATAATCGTCAATGTTTGATTTCATTACTATTCGGTATTTATTCAATGAGTCTTGTTAGTATAGTTAGCATTGTGTGTGTTATGTATGACGTGTTCTAAACTAGATACTGAGTTAGACCATGAACTTCGATTGCGAGTAATCGAAAAGACCATGCAAATAAATGAGAATAATTTTAAACAGTTAGAAGGTAAAATAAATTCTCAATTTAAATGCATTCTGATAATTAGCCTTTCCTTATTCTGTGTAACTTTTGTACTCATATCAGATAGGCTATTGTAAAACATTTATAAAGCCGAGGGATACGGCTTTTTTTATAGGCCACTATTGACCATTTAGTTAATAACAGGTATTATGACAATATAGTAACGAAAACAAGGTAATTAAAAATGACAATAGCTAAAAAATTAGTAAATGAATATCAAGGTATTATTGTATAGATGATGCTATGAGCGCAATTGAAGAGCTTGCTTATGAGCATGAGTTAGACAAAGAGCAATTGGAAGTCGTTGAACTTATACGGAGATAGAATCATGGACTATAAAGTATTTTATGTAACACGATGGTTTAAAGAGACTCGATTCTGTGGTGGTTTTCACACATTGTGGCAAGCAATGGAGCATGTAGATTTTTTGCAAAATAAGTTTCCAAATGGGAAGAAAATTACTTTTAAAATCGTTGGATAACCTTGTCTTACTGGGTTGTTCATTTAAAAATTATCCACAAAAACTGTGGAAAACTGAGGGGATAAAATGGATAAGTACGAATTATATGCAATTGGTCATTATTTAACTGAATGGCCGGAAGAATGGGAATACAAGCAAATTATTGATGAATTAAAAGACGGTGATAATGGAATGGTAACAAGTGTTCATTATCACTATGAAGGAATACCGCCAGAAGATTTGGCAACGGTTATTGATGAAATGGCCGAATCATTAAGGAATTATTTCAAATGATAAGATTAAGAATCATTGAATCGAAGCAAATAAAAAGAACGCGCTATGAAGCGGTTCAAGACTTAGGCAAAGAAAATAAATATTGGGTTTTAAAAATAGCTCAAAGCGGAAAGGTTGATTATCTTCAACCAGCACGAACCGAGGAAGGAGTTTTAAAATTCTTTAATAAAATTATAAACAACAGGGAGTAATTAAAAATGTATCAGGTATTTTATGAATCAAAATGGTTAAAGATTTGGAAACCCTGCGGTGAATTTGCGACATTCACCGCTGCAAATGACCATATCGAATATTTAATTAATTCATTACCTTGGGGGTATTCATTAAAATTTAGAATAAATAACGAGTTCAACTGCTTTCGGGTAACAGAGCTTATAAAAACTGCGGCCTGATTATATACATTAACGTGTATCAAGGAAATATGAAAATGATAGAAACAGAATGGTTAAATTATAGAGGACATGAAGTCATTATTTTAAAAGATAGAGAAGAACAATTTGCCTGTGATATTCTCTCGCACAGCAAAGATGATGTGATTTACGGTTACGGCGGTTTTAAATCGGCATCCGAAGCAAAACATCATGCGGTTGTGCATATTGATCATAGGTACGGCGTTTAAGTTTTTGTAGTTGGGTCTTCTGCCATAGGCACGCAGTTATAACTTTGCGTGTCTATCTTAGAATGTATTGTTATAACCTCATTACCAATTTTTCTTACTTCGTGTTCATGAAATAAGGTCAAGAGAGCAAATACCGAAAGAATAATTATCCGTATGATAATACTATGCATTTCACTCTCCTTAGATGTGGGCTTGGTAGCTTTCTTTCGAAGAACATATCAAGCCCCCATGTGTAACTCAAGGACGTTACATTTTGAGTTTAACGAATCAATAACAATTAATCTATATCTTTTATTTCTTTAGCAGGAATGCCCAGCGCAAGTTTTTTATTTCGTATGGATTTAGTCACGATAGCACCTGCCGCTATAAACGCCTTTTGACCTATAGAGATATTTGGTAGTAACATAGATCCGAGTCCAACAATCGCGCCCTGTTCTATAGATGCGCCTTTAATATGATCCCCATAGCCGGATGTTATTTTATTATCATTAGCAGAACCAACAAGGGCACTTATAAATACATCATCATTAATGGTCATATTTCCTGTGATGTGACTTAAATCCATTATTTTTACTCGGTTGCCAATCCAAGTATTATAATTAATAGTCACATAGCGACTAATAATACAAAAATTTCCGATCCTGCATTGTTCACGAATTGAGGCGCCATCGCCAATAAGTGTATTTTCTCCAATTTTCACATCATAATAAATAATAGCGTGTGGACTGATAGAAACATTTTTTTCTATACTGATATACTTTTTAAATTCAATAGGTCGTGAAGTAGCGCCCGCTCCTTTAGGTTCTTTTCCTATGACGGCTCCGTTAAATATTTCAACATTTTTTTCAATAATAACATTGTCACCTATAAAAACATGGGGATGAATAATACAATCATCCCCTAGAATACAATCTCCGATAACAGCATACGCCCCTATAGAAACATTGTTTCCTATAATTGCATGTTTATGTATTATTGCTGTTTTATGAATCATAATTTTTCCTTGTCTATAGTTATATAGCGATATAATGTAGGTCGAGAAATCCCCATTAATTCGCAAATTTGTTTTATCGTATGTTTTCTTTCGTTATATAAACGTTGTGCGAGATTGCTTTTAACCGTATCAATTTTTTTAGGACGTCCGCCCTTTCGACCTCTTGCACGAGCCGCCATTAATCCAGCGTTAGTTCGTTCTCTTAATAAATTTCGTTCAAATTCTGATAACGCCCCAAATACATGGAAAACTAATTTCCCTGTAGGTGTGGAGGTATCTATAGATTCATTGAGACTTTTTAAACTTATTTGTTGTTGTTCAAACGTATTCACTAATTCGATTAAATTTTTGAGGGAACGACCTAAGCGGTCTAAACGCCACACAACTACGCAATCCCCAGGCCGAGCCGTTTTAAGAATGTCCTCTAGTCCTGGGCGCTCCATTTTACTTCCTGTCATTACATCATCATATATTTTTTCACACCCTGCATTTTTTAAAGCATCATGCTGTAAATCAAGATTCTGATCATCCGTAGAAACTCTAGCGTATCCAATTATCATGATCGAACCTTAGTAATCTGTAAAACAATATCCGTTCTATCCACAAATTTAGAGGGTATTTCTATTCCGTAAATGGTTTCAGGTAAAACTACAGTTATTTTAGTAGTAAGAGTTACTCTTTTTTTAGTTTCATATTCCATAAACCAATACTGCCACTCTCCGGGAGATAAAGTAAAATATCTAAATGTTTCGATTTCAATCGGCTTCTTTACATACTTAGTCATTATTAAATTCCTGTAATTACATTGCAGTCTTGGCAAAAATAAACATAGTCGGCATCAGATATACTGCTTTGATTTTCATGCTCACAATAGTCATCAATCATGGATTTTATTTTATTACGCAACTCAACCGCATGACTATTGTGTCTTATGCCGCCATCGACAAATAGAATAAGGTCTTTTAGCTCTTCTTTCGTGAATTCATTCATTCATCCTTTACCACACCGCATTTAATACATACGATTGCTTTATCAAATATCCACACATGCTTGCAAGAATTATAGTCATCAATCATGGATTGAATCTTTTTAAGTAATAAAGGATTACAACCTGCCAAATGAGATGACCACATTAATAATTCCTCTAATTCTTCTTTTGTAAATGTTTTCATTTAGTATTAACTCCTGACATCGTTTTTATATTTATATAAATTAGTCATTCTTCAATCTCCACAGGTTCGAGAATACAAAAATGAGTTACGGCATGTATTTCATCGAAGGGATCTTCTGTATTTACGTTATAACAACCCTTATGTTTTATCCAAATCGAATAATTAACATCGGGGTCTTCTAAATCCCCCTTCAAACTCGGCAACCTCTATAGCTCCATACTCAGTCATAATTAAACAATCAATATTCCTCATAGGTTTATATTTTTTTAAGCTATACCATTTCATTTTTTATTAACTCCTGGCATCGAGTCTCTAATGCTCTCAAGGCATCGTTTTTATATTTATATAAATGAAAAGACCAAAATTCGTCAGTTCCCCATCCTTCTAATAAGATATGCCCTTCTTCATGAAAATGAACTATTTTTGCATAATCCAAATAAGTATCATTTAAAAATATAGCGTGAAAATCTCCCGTAACTCTTTGTCTATCTGTTCTAAAAAACCAAACTTGATCGCCTATTTTAAAATTATTCACTTTTAACCCTCATTCTTTTAATTCCTTAATCTGTTCAATCATAGCGTCTATCGCTTCATTTTTATTTTTAAATACTTTGGTGGAATAAAAAAATTTATGTTCTTTTTCGGTTACGTCAAAACCCCCCATATTATCTTTCACTTTATTAACGGATATCTTAAATACGAGGGAATAACTAATATCGCCTACTTTAAAATTATGAAATGACATATTATAAATAACCTCCAAATAGTAACGGAAACTCGTACTCTTCAAGTATATCATAACTTTGAAAAGTATATGCAATTTTATTACACTCAAATTGATAGTTTTAGTTTGATTTTTATAATTTTAAAGAGGTATAAGAAAAACGAGGGTTTTTGTTACTGTATAAAAATTAGTTTGAAGTATTTAGATATGAAGGATATAGTTAAAAAGAAGCGTGGGGGTTTTATCATATCTTCCCATTTTTGATATCCTCCGTTCTCCCCCATGCTTCTTATTATGAAAGTGCTCTTCGAATCCATCCTCGGAAAAATTTCTGCTGGCTTTTATCATGATCACAAATGGCTAGGTAATATCTGCATTCAGCTAATCGAATATTTGCTTGTAATAATTGTTGATTAGAATTATTAATTGCGGTTAATGTGGCTATTCCTATTCTGCCATCTATATTAATATTAGAACCGCAGTCATTACATGCTCTTTGAATAATTTTCACACCATTATGTTCCGAGTGAACAATTAGCGTGAAAATTAAATTTGCAGTTAATTGATTACAAACTTCTCCTATATGATAGTTATCCCAGAAATGCACTCGATATAATTCGAGCGCTTGGGATTCGGTTAGATTGGCGATATCAACATTCGGAAATCGTGCTTGACTGATTCCATATTTTGTTAAGCCGCCTTTATCATTTTTATCATTTGTTAAGCCGCCTTCTATCTTAAGAATGCCTGAAAATAAGATTGACATTACACCACCGCCATTGCGGTTAAAGTTCCGCATGCATCCGCAGTACCTGCGGTAAATCCGCAATAGCCTGATAAATAAACGGTTGTAGGCGTTGTAACCGTAAGAAGTAAAGGGGGGGTCGTAATGCCGAGTGTTGCGCTAGCTGAAGTTACCCCTACACTCGACGCGACATGTGAGGAATTGGGGGCTGTTGTAGAAGATGTATTTAACCATGCTACCGCGCCCTGGTTAGTACTGGTAGCATTAAAAGTCATGTTTCCAAAAATTAACCAAATTCCGGGGGGCAACAGGATACTTGCAAGATCTATTACGACAAGATTAGTTAATGAAATTGCACTTCCCGAGGGAACATTCACATTAAACGATTTCCCTACAGGCAACCAACTATTATCCGCGCCGGGGGTCGCTGTATTGGCCGCCACCTGATTAACATAGGTTAATAATCCACCACCTGCATCATATCGAACGCGAGCATTAATAGCGTAAGGATATGGCGTACCTTGATTTTGAGATGACGTTATCCAAAGCGGAGTACCTTGTGTTTGATATTGTTGGATCTCTCCCGTTATTGCATTCATTAATTGATTGAATTGTGCGCGGGGAATAGGGAGTGCCGTCGGATTAGTTAATAAATCCTGTTCATAATTAACGGTAAAACCGTCCTGATAACTTAATGAACCAGTGCCGGGGTCAGATACGGGAATTGCAGTACCTAAATCACCATCGATAGCCCAAGGGTAATAAAAAAATGTAGACATATATAAACCTCCTAAATTAATCCGGTAGCAAAATTTCCATTTCCAAAATTCAAGTTACTATTTTCTAAGTTCGGCAAGGACCCGACAATCTGATTAAAGCCCCATGACTTCCCATAGTTTATATAATATCGAATTCCTACCCCCGCTGGGCGAGGTAAAATATCTAACTCTTGCAAGGCTCTCAATAATTGATAGGGAAATTCTTTTGTAAAAACATAAGTCATAGTCATATTAAAGCCATCTAATGCATAAATTGTGCCTGTATAATTAATAGTTGAGGTCGATACCAAATAGGCTAAAAAGCTATTTATATCTTTTATATCTCCTCGTGTTGTCAAATCAAAATATTTAAGACGTAATAAAAAGCGTTGCTCTTCTAATGACAATATAATGGATTGGCCACGGGTTGAAAAATTACTATTGCCAAAATTTAAATAGCTATTTAATAAAGTAGGCCAAGACCCTACAATTTCATTAAATCCAAAAATCGGTTTGTTATTGGGTTCGGGTGTAATAGGCACATAAAGTGGTACATCTAAAATAATAGACCAAATGGCGATCCCGAATAAATTCATTTGGTCGCCCGCTAAATTAAAAACATTATTATACCAATTTGTCCAAAACTGAGTTTGATTCGTATTATACCAAGTTTGTTTTTGAGTAATTAAACTAACAATATTCGGGGCGTTTTCATACTGCCAAATAATGGATTCTAAAACATTGACCGAAAAATCAAAAAGTTCTATGTTCATAGGACAGTAACCACAATATTGGATTGTAAAATATTAGCTTTTTCATAACTAGCTATTGGGATCTCTACGGAATCAAAACCAGTACTAGGGGAAAGCGATATTGTAAGAGATTGCACATAAATTCCTGGATATTCAATTGTTATCGCTCCCGCTAATTCAAAGGGAGAAACATCTTTACCAACTCCCAATCCTTGAACATTATTAATAGAACCCGAGGCATAATCTAAAATCGCTTGTTGAACCGCAGTAATGGGGTTTTGAACAGGAATAATAATCTGCACACTTACTCTAATATATATAGTTATAAGATTGGGTCTATCGAATAATATAACCATCGTTTGGCCGCTGTAGGGAACAACGACGGTTTGAGAAATCGGAATCCCCGGACCATTATTATATGATGCACCTGCGGATTTTGTTGCGATTAAGGCATTAGCGATATTTAAATCAGTGCCGCCATCTACGCAAGCATAAATGGAATGACTAACCATAGTTACTCCGCTTATAACTTGTGTTGTAGCGGCTGTATTTTCAAGAAATACTAAACTAGTAGCTCCCGCATTAAACAACGCCGAGGTTATCGCTTGCGCTAAAGATACACCTTGTGACGCTAACGTTTGAGTTCGTAACGCTCTCGCTGAACTATCCGATTGAGTGGCTTGTCCTAATGTGGGTGCAGTAGACCCTGTTAATTGTTCCCATCCTAAAATAGCGCTTATAATTACAGTAAGAGTGCCTGTTGGACAAGGGATAGACCCCGTTTCGACAGATTGAAAAGTAACTTGAATCGAACCTCCGGCTGGAATTGTAACCAGAGTTAGTGTTTCGAAAATATTACTAGTACCCGACCCCGTTTCAGACGCTTGTGAGCCTTGGGGAATTATCGTACCTTCTACACCCTGAATAGTGGCCAATACGGTTGTATGAGTAGCAGGCGTTCTGAAAGACCCTGTTAACGCTAAAATAGCATCGAGAAAGATACCCCCCGCAAGATTAGGATTTATTTGATTTGCTAAAGAAGCATTATTATCGGCAACAGCAATTCTTGCTGAGGTTTCGCTCGATATCAATAATCCTTGCGGCGTATTGGCCGTGACTACTAAATCTTGACCAAATGTGTTTTTATATTCTGTTTCGACACCCGTTTGTATCTCTCCTGCGTCAGGAACGATCACACCCGTTTCAGTAATATAATTATAAATTGCCACTTAATGCTCCTGAGCCGTATATAGTGCGGATAACTGCGGAATATTGTAATGTATTTACATTATCCCCCCGTGACGTAATTAAAGAAACTATTTCAATAACGCCAGTTACTTGCAAAAATGCTTGCCGCAAAGAGGATGTAAATTGTTCTATGTTTACAATACCAGACCATACCGTTTCGAAATAGGGTATTCCTTGGTCAGTACTAAATATTAACTCCCCTAACAATGTTTTTGCGGCTT
>WSSedB1CaDRAFT_10000071_pt1 | contig 50885 bp, 38 predicted proteins | sample WetSurSB1Cattail_FD_9460 | JGI IMG/M metagenome (IMG submission 9460)
CTGACCGCCACTCGAACTGCCTTGGCTGTCATCGTCCCTGCAGGACGAAAACAACAGTGGTACAAAAAGCAGCATTAATAACCATTTATTCATAATTATATTCTTATTTTAGCTATAACTGATCTTGATTTAATAACCCATATCTCCGGCAGCTGAACCGTTTGATGTCCAATCCACAGATTTCACTGTGCCGGACCCATCGCCTATATTTCCTGCTGTTGAACTGGTAGAATTCCAGTCTACAGCATTCACTGTGCCGGAGCCATTGCCCATATTACCCAAAGCACCAGACACCGGTATCCAATCTCCTACGGAAATATTCCCGGAGCCATTGCCTACTTGTCCGGATGCATTGGACGTAACAGTCCAACTTCCCAAAATAATCGTTCCTGAGCCATTGCCCATTTGCCCCGATGCATCGGTTATGGCATTCCAATCGACCACCTTCAATTTCAAATAAACGATGGTATCCTTAAAATCTACCGTGAACACATACTTCTTTCCCGATTCAAAAATGATCGAAGGTATGATGGCCGACACAGTGTAGCGTATACCGTTTATATAGCAATCAATAGCCATCGGCACGGTACCTGTCAATTTAGGCAACACCACCAAACTGCCACTGTAAACATTGCTGCTACCCGTAAAGGATGATTGGGCTATGCTGCCCGTCCCATCCAAAGCAGCAGTTGCTAGATTAAATCCACCCGACAAAGAGCAATTTAGCGGAGAATGGGTTAAACCGGTTAAAGAGAGTCCATTGCTACCAACCGCAATTGAAGTAATAATTGTATTTGACGCATCACTCTGTAAATCAAATTCCAAGCAACTACACTTATGATCAAGAGATGGAAATGTAAGCGTTTCGGTACTAGCCTTTGCTATTGTGGCTGTAAGATTGCTAAGCAAAAGATCTGTACCTTGACTGATACTTATCGAATCGGTGGAGACTGTTGAAAAATCAATCACAGGTGAATACTCATACAAGGTATAAGCCTGAACAGGCATCAACATCATATTCAAATTATCAGTTGGGGTAATCGTGCCATTGGCATCCGACACCGCATAGGTTTTGGTCACAGGCGTGCCCGTTCCACCGGCATAGGCAGCGATCTTCACCCCACTTCCTTGCGACAGATAAGTCGCGGAACTGCTTTTGGTGATTGCCTGCGCCCCCACTGTAACCGAAGAGAAATCAACTGCACACAAATTTTCGGAGGTAACCGGTGCTGTTGTATCTTCATTGGCACAAGAATAGAACCCAACCAAAACAATAAGGGTTAACATATAATATTTCATACACAATATTTTATTATCATTTCATTTATTGTCATATCCTCATCTCATGTTTAGACCTACCGGTATTTCTATGAGAAAGTACATACGCTATTGAATTGAAGGTATTATAGTACCTGCGGCTACTTGGTTCCATGGATTCACAGTCACTCCGCTAATAGAGATGGCTGTAGGTTTGAGTTTCACACTTATCACATAATTGCTGCTTGCAGACAAAGCATTCAAGCCGGTTGCACTTGCCGGATCAACCACCGGAAGTGTAGCCGTATAGGTGAGTCCGTCAACCGTGAAAGTTAGAGTGGTGACATCCGTAAATTCAGCCGTTGCTGCCGGTATCATCAAGAAACTTGCCGTAACGGGAGTGCCACTTGTAATGTTGCTTATTTGAGGATCGATAGTAACCGTCCCGGCGGTCTTTGAGGTATACAACGTGCTTGCCGATGGAGTTAAATTGGCAACAGCCGTCTTGTACATAGCCGGTCCGGAAATAGAGATATTTGTAATGTTACATGCTTTGGTATAACCGGCATCTTTGTCTATTGAAAGGGTGATGCGAGAATATACATGATCTAATTTCAAGGCCACTGAAGTGTTGGCACTGCTCACACCGGATGCGGTTGCAGTGCAAAGATCATTGTCCTCACTATATTTTATCGAATTTAAGGTTGTTGCACTTATATTGAATGTGGATGTATAAGGTGCATAAGCAAAAATAGTTGCAGCGTTTCCACCAAGATATATCGTTTTGGTGAGATCATTAGGTGTCCAGGATGAAGTTCCGTAATCATATCTTACATTTGCATCGGAATATCCGTTATTAAAGCTATAAATACCAATAGAACCATTTGTTAAGGTTCCACCTGCATCGTAGACTCCACGGGTGGTTGCAGATATAGATGCAGAAGATACATTTAATGCTACCTTCTCACCATTAGCAACAACATCATCCTTCGAAGAACAACCCGGCAATAATAACATTGCAGTCATTCCGATAAGGAGTAAATTTTTATTCAGTTTCATATTTATTAGTATTTTCTGTTCTGTTTTTTGTGGAATATCTTCATGTCCTGAACTCTAAAATATCAGTTACTAAATATATCCGGGGGATATAATTATCCATCCCCCGTTTATATTTAATTATTGTGCAACCAATGGATCAGTTGTTGCCACGGAAGTAACCGTCCAAGGACTTATGGTTACACTTGACACAACTAATGAAGTTGGATTCACGGTTATTGTGTATTGATAATCATTATAACCCGACCAATCAGGTGCAACAGGGAAATTTGTCACTGTCATTGTTTTACCGTCAATGGTAACAGACAATGACAAATCGGATGCCGAATAAGCCACCGGAGCAGCCAAGAATGACGCAGTCACATTGGTTGACGGAGTGGTTGCATAAGCATTGATATAGGTGTCTGAAGCCGGAGTATAGGTTAAATCACCTGTATTATAGGTTGTAGGCGCAAAAACACCGGTTCCTACTACGGTGGTTCCACCTGTTACAATCTTTCCGGAAGCTGAAGACAAAGCAATATTCGTGATCTTGCCTGCACTTGTTGCTGCAGGATAAGTGGCACTCTTATTGACAATGAATGACACTTTTGAAAGTGCATGCTTCATGGTAATAGTAGTCTTCGAATTATTGGTTGAGTTACTATTCACCTTGGTTCCCGTACCCCACATATAATCAGTTGCACCGCTTGCCGTGAAATTGTCGGTAGTGGGCACGCTTACATTAAATGTACTGGCTGCCGTAGGATTATTATCGCTCAATTTCACACGAGCCGGATATACTGCATATACATTGGCATCATTACCGGTAAGTTGAATACCTGTGCTCTTTCCCCAGGTTGTACCGTAATCAGGAGTATTGTAAGCTCCATAAGCCCATGTGGTACCGGCATTCGCTGTGGCATATGATGTGACAACAGATGTGTAGCCTGCTCCGACAACAAACACGCCAATTGAATCACTGGTAGCAAAGAGGCTCTTCACACCGGTGGCTGCATCTGCTTTGGTGCTGAGATTAGCCACATTCACAGCTAATGTATCACTGCCTTTTGAAGCAGGAGCATGCGCCTCGTCATTTGAACAGCTTGACAAGAGTGCGACCGAAGCCACTGCACATAAAAGAAGTTGTTTATTCATAATTGTCATACTTAAATGGATTTACATCCGATTAATTTACAATACCGGCATCTTGAGTGGACGCTGTCCAAGGAATAATTGTACAACTGCTTACAACCAACTCGGTTGGTGTGATCGTGATTGTATACACGTAATTGTAACCTGAAGCCCATGCAGGAACTGTGCTGATAGGTAATGTTTTGGTCATCACTCTGCCATCTACAGTTATATTTACTTTAATATTTGCCAAACTGCTGCATGGTGCAAACAAACCGTAAGCAGTTACAGTTGTAGGAGTAGTTGCATTATATTCGTTGGCATTGGCTGTTCCGGTCAATGCTAAAGCACTTGTTGCATTGGTTGTAGAAGCGGTGTATGTGCCTGTACCCAAACCCAAAATTCCTTGAAGTGGAAAACGGGTAGCATCCAACGTAGCAAAACTTGCATCCGTATATGCGGTTAAACCAATCTTTGTGACAGCACCTGATGCTGTACCTGTAGGATAATAAGCATTTTTGTTTACTACAAAAGATACTTTTGACATGACATGGTGGAAATACAAGTTCGCTTTGTAACTGGTTGCTGTCATTGACGAAGCCACAGGGATCGTTAACGATGCCGGGGGAACATCACTTGCTGATCCGCCTGCCACCATATAATCAGTAGCTGCAGTAGCTGTGAAGTCTTGGTTGGCCGGAGAGAAGCATTGCAAGGTTTTAGCTGACATATCCAAAGATGTAGAGGGTGCAACACCTGCGGTATCAGGATAGAACGCGTAGACATTGGCATTTTTAGGGCTCAAATAAATCTTCTTGGTTACATCACTTGGGCCATTCCAAGCAGTTCCGTCATAAGCGTAACTAGCAAACTTTGAAGTGTAGCCTGTTCCTGAAACAAACACACCTACGGCTGAACCGCTACTAAATGCATCAATCAAACTACGAGTGGTAGAAGTGGAAGCGATGTTTACAGAAACGCCCAACTCCTTTGCCATCACACCGTCTTGAGCGGTAGGACTGTCGTTGTTTGAACAACTTGCCATCAATACCCCTAGGGCTGAAATAGCGAATAGAAATTGCTTTTTCATACTTTTCTTTTTTTAATTAATAATTCTAAATCATTTATTATTGAAATCGTTTTCATATTCTATTACTCTACCTTTCTCATAAATTGCCTGCATTTATTGAATTCCACGGAATGACGTTGCAATTCACTTCAAGCGGAGTGGTCGCATTGTTGTTTACGGTTATGGAATAGGCATAATCATTAGAGGATAAAGCTTTAAATATTACGGATGTGGTGTAAGCATACGTGCCTACAGCTACTTTTATTGAAAGTGTCATGGTGCCGGGAACAATGAATTTGGGTGTTCCGGCATCTGTGATGATTACCCCATCACCCATAATCGGTATTAAACTGCCATCTGCCAAATTCATGGTGCATGATGAATAGAAGCCGGAAACGGATAACTTAGCGTTGGTTAAATCAGGACCGTTGGAACCTGATACTAAATTGAAGGTAATGCGCGACATCTTGTGTACATAACCCAGTGTGGCACTAGCGGTGGTTTGACCTACCGATACGGTAGTCGGTGATGCATACAACACATCCTCGCCATAGCTGAAAGGTACAGCTGCCGGATCACTCACCGATTTATACGGAGCATAAGAAATGGCCGAATAAGCATTGATATTACTAACCAACACGGAACCTGTGGTTGAAAATACTCCTGATGCATCCACTGAATATTTTACATTCTGATAAGGTGCTGTATATAATGTGGATGCCGGTGATGCATCGGTTTGCAACACATACACCCCTACCGTGTTGGAAGTGAGACCGGGATCGGCTTTGGTGGTCAAGGACGAATTGGTATTGAACGAAAGGGGCACCAATTCGGAGGTTGTCGTCAATGTTTCTTTCGTGCATGACGTCAGAGAAACCAACAGGCAGATTAATATTTGTATCTTTTTCATATCCAATATCTTTTTGCAATTAGTTTACCTCTATATTTACGGTGTTACTGGTCCAATCTTTAACCGTGCCTTTGAAACCCACCGTAGCATTGCCGGTGATGTCAATATCCACATCTACATTCACAGCTACCGTCGCAGAAAGGTTGGTCAATGCCGACGAGATATCCTTACTCAGAGTTTGGGATGTGCCGTCAGTAAAGTTTAGTTGGAACGACAAGGTGTTTGTAGAAGAAGCTACGCGTCCCCAAAAAGTGATTGCGGATTGGTATTCACTCGTATTGGCAACAGCCGTGGGTGAAAAGGAAATTAATCCCGAAGTTCCTACCAATTCACCATTTGCTATTTTCACAGATTGTGCTAATCCTGAAAGTGAGCAACTGATGGATGACACATTTTTTACATTACCGGTTATATTAAAGATGATCGTCCCTTTTTCCACCAAAGGCACAGGCGTTATGGTGGAAGTGGATATGGACGTAGCTGTAATGGTTATGGTTGGCAAACCTACTCCGTAGAAGTAAGAAGGCTGAGACATATACGAAGTTGCTTTTGTGGAGGTTGGACTATATGCCGAGATATCCGAATATTTTGTATCACCGGAGATTGACACATTAGAGCCATCTTCATTGCAAGCGACAACCTGATAGGTACCAAATGGCAACTGACCGGTATATTCTTTACCGTCCGATTCACCGGTCACCACACTGCCATCGCTTCCGAAAAAGTAAAGTCGCATCTTTGACGGAATGGATTCGCCGGTCACAAGTTTAGACCAATCAAAGGTTAGTTTCACACCTCCGGTTGTGGGCACCGGGTCCAAGTCACGTTTGCTACACCCTTGTGCTACAAGCAAAAAGGCGAACATGCATGGCAAAAGCATCCACTTTTTTATCCGAACATTTCCCATTATCATTTATTTTTTTGTGTTTTACCAAACCGATAAGTAAGCATGAATCGAATACCGGTTAACTTCATCCCTTTCTGATTAAAAGAATTTGTTCTGTAATAATCCGAATTCATATATTCATAGGTGTTGCCGTCGGCAACACGATAACCATAGCGAGCTCCTATTTCAAGTCCGAGATGTGACGTAAACTGCAACGAATAGCCTAAAGAAGCTCCCCCTTCATAGAAATTACCGGTATAGCCATTGGCCAATTGATCTTTTGTTTTCAAATCAAACTGTCCGTACAAACCATATACTCCTGCATAAAATCCGGTGAACTTTCCGGCACGGCCAAACCAATAGCGCGGTTCAAGCCCCACATTCGAGATACCCCATGTTTTATGTTCAGGACGCATCTTACCTTTATTTAAATAGTTGTAAGTGAAATCTACATCAATTGAATAATGTGGCTGTAAATAGAGTTCGGCTTCCAAATTGGGAATAGTCCCCCTTCTCTTAAACTCGGAAGTGTAGCCTGCCCAATAAATAAGGTTGGTTTTAATGCCGATAAGAGGATAAAAATCAGGTCTCTTCTTTTTTATTTTCTTTACCTTTTCCACTTTCTGCTCCGCACAGGGAGGTGCAAGCTGAACTTTTACAGGTTCTTCTTGAACGGTTCGAACAGTATCTTTTTGAGCACTGTTTTTCTGAACGGGTTGAACGGTTGTTTTTTTATACAACACTTTGGGGGCTCGATGATAGATAACCGTGTCAACCACATGCCTAACTACAATAGAATCTGTAATATGCCTGACTACTTGCGTATCGGCTACCACACGTTCATCATTCGCGCCAATAGCTCCGGCAGCATAAATGGTGTCAGCTCCACATTCATCACCCAAGATCGGGAGCTTGCCAAATGTTCGGAAATAATGGTTGTATGCCGCATTCATGTATGCACGATTATTCATGTGAAGAGTGTAATACACACTTTGATTACTTCGCACTTTTACAGGCATCGGTATATATTTCACGCAAGCCCTATCCATCATTACTTGAGCGGTATCAAAATAAAAGGTGCAATGAGCGCAATTGAGCAATGCTTTTTGCTTTATTAATGACCTTAATATATTACCATGTATTGAGGCCGTGTTTACAACTCTTTTATTTATCAAATCTTCAGTGTTTACATAAACTGTAATTTGCAAATGGCTGCGTCCTGCTCTCAACTCGCGTGAATGATTCCTTATGGTACTCCATAATAAATTATCACCTGAATGATTTGATCTGTAATCTTTGAGTAGAACTCTTGCATTCGGTTGATAATAGAAAAGCATAGAAACAATCCCTTCTGAAGATTTCTTTTCATTACGGTTTTGAGCCAAAAGCTGTAATGGAAAAACTCCCACAAGTAACAACACCAGCAGCAACACTTTCTTCGTGTTTGATATTCTTAATTCACCACGCTTGTTATTATTCATAATTATTCAAATATTAAATGTGCTCCCTCTACTAGAAAGAGAGGGATGTGGAGCGAAAAAAGAATCGTAAGTGTTTAATTTATAATAGATTAGGAGAAATAGGAGGAAAGAAATGTTTCAGAAAAATAAATCGCAATTAATTAAAATTGCAGAAATTTGTTATAAGATAGTTGTAATCAATTCATTAAAGGTGAAATTTGCAGAAATATTTGCAGAAACAAAATGAAAAAACAAGGAAATGCTCAAGAGTAGGATATATAGCAAACAACTGATAATGAGTATTATCTGTTTTAATAAAGAGACTATTAACAGAAAAAAGCTAAAATTTGAAAAGGTTTTTGCTGAAACATTTTTAAGTGGTAGAAAGAAAAATTTAAAAAAAACAAGAATAGTGGAGATGATTAAAATCATTCGTTAATGGTAAGCAAATCATACACTTATATTGGAGAAAAAAACTGATTGTAGAATAAAAAGAGGAAGTAAATGATGAAATTTATTAATAGTCCCTCTCTTTCTAGTAGAGGGGTGAGAACTACCCTGCAAATATAAACTATTTTTATCTAACATTATACGAAAAAACATGAAAATTTAGTTAAAGATACATATCAGATATCTTTTTGTTAACATTGTCAATAGTTCTCGGATCTAAAGCGGCTAAGTAGATATATGTTATTTTTTCGGATTTATGACCTAAACATTCACTGATCACCGACACCGGAGTGCCATTCTGGTGTGCCAGGGTCGCCCAAGAGTGCCTTGCCACATAAGAGGTTAGAGGGATTTTAAGTTGCAAATATAATGAGAGTCTCTTCAGATCGTTGTTGAATTTTCGAAGCCAATTACGATATTGGTTATAGAGTGATTTATCACCCTCACGAAGAATAGGAAGGACAAATTCCCCTTGGTGACGGTATTTCTCAATAATATACTGAATTTGAGGTACCAGCTTCACTCGCATAGGTTGCTTGGTTTTTCGTCGATTGTAATAAATAACCCCATCTATTATATTGGTATATTTCAAACAGGCCATATCAATAAAGGACATTCCACGACAATAGAAACTAAAGAGGAAAAGATCACGTGCCAAATCTAATTGCTTATCATCTTCTATCTTTGCATGAGCTATTTGCTCGATGGACTCACTATCTATGGCACGCTTCAATGTTTGAGTACTTCCAAAAGAAACTTTTTTAAAAGGTGAAATGCTGCTCGTACCGGTTACACCTTCACTATAGGCTCTATTATATACGGCACGAAGTATACGGCAATAGAAATTAATGGTATTCTCTTGCAAACCTGATTTTTGAAGTGAAGATATAAAACTATTTAACCAGCGGGGGGTGATATCTGAAAAATATAAGTTTTCTCTTTTCCCTATGAAACGAAGAATACGGTTAAGCGTACTTTGATAAGAGTCCAATGTGGACATCCGGTTTTGCTCCCTGAATTGGGCCATCAATTTCCGCATGTAAACCAACACAAGGCAATTGCTCTGGTGAGATCGAAATAATTCTGTGATATCAGAAACCGAATAATGTTCCTTTTCTTCTTCCAACATGTTGACTGTTGTTTCAAGCTTACTTAGCATGCTATGAATATAATCATTTATTTCACAAGCATTAAAAACTTTTTTTCCTCTTCGACTTATCACACGGCTGTGTGCTTTATCAAAACAGTCTTCATGTAAATAGTAAGAGGAATAAATAACTCGTTTTTCCCTTTGATGAAGGATTTGAAAAACGAGCGGGAAGGTCCCTTTTTTAGTTGCACGATAAGTGTACAAACGTACTTTAATAGATGTCATTTTTACAATTTTAGATAAACTTTACACAATAAAAAATCAGACAGAGAATTATATTCCCTATCCAAAATGACTATAAAGCTAAGCCTTTTAAAGAAGCACACACAGATATTCACATTACTTATATTTAAAGAACTTCTATTTACTAATGTCTTTCTCTATACACAAAAAACTCAATTCAAAAGACAAAGATAAATATTTTTTATTTATATGTACTAAATTCTTTGAAGTATTAAATTAGAAAATCATTAGAAAAAACTTATGAGTTGATAAAACAATAGCCTTCAACCATTCCGTGTGAATAATGCCATGAAAGCTATTTCAAGTTTTTTTGTGCTCTACATGTAACCCTTTACCGTTATCCTAAAAAAATCTAACCTAATGCAACATCGTTATTGGTTAGTAACAAAAAAAATCAATCGTTTGACTTTAAAAGTTATTTGGAGAAAGTCTATTTGTGCGACTTCGAAAAATAAGGGGAACAATGCTAACGGAGCCCTCTCCGCCTATTCATAAATATAAAAAAGGCTACGCATTAACGTAGCCTTTTTTATATAACATGCTTTGTGTATAAAGTTCTGCAAATCAGAAACGATTGTCTACTAATTGTGATGCCATAACATATTCCTCAAAAGGAACAGAGATAGTCATCGTACGCCAATCATTCACATGATTTTCAATGTGAGCTGCTGTAAGAATGTTTGAAACGGCAGCAACCTCCCATGGACTTCCTGCAAAAACTTCAATTTGTTTATCTTCCATTATTCCAACCTTTTAGGTAACCGATTGCAAACATCCTAAAAATAATTGAGATTCATGTGGAATAATAGACTAAATTAGTAGAAATATTTACACAAACGTTTACTTAATATTCTTTGCACTATCTGCATTTCTTATTTCAGTGCGCCTAATTTTACCACTAATTGTTTTAGGTAATTCCTCAACAAACTCCACAACACGTGGATATTTATAAGGAGCTGTTACTCTTTTCACATGATTTTGTATTTCTTTTATCAAATCAGGTCCAGCCTTAGCTTTATACTCATTTGCCAGTACGATAGTAGCTTTGACAACCTGTCCACGTATTTCATCAGGAACACCTGTAATAGCGCACTCTACTACGGCTGGATGAGTCATCAACGCACTTTCTACTTCGAACGGGCCAATGCGATAACCAGAACTCTTGATAACATCATCCGCACGACCTACGAACCAAAGATACCCGTCTTCATCTTTCCATGCCACATCTCCTGTATAATAAATGCCATCGTGCCAAGCTTCTTCTGTAAGAGCTTTATTACGATAGTATTCTTTAAATAGTCCTAAAGGTTTGTTTTTGCCTACATGGATTACAATTTGTCCTTGTTCTCCAGCCTCAACACTTCGTCCCTCAGCATTAATCAAATCAACATCATATTGAGGATTCGGCATTCCCATGCTTCCGGGCTTCGGCGTCATCCAAGGCATCGTTGCAACAGTCAAAGTGGTTTCTGTTTGTCCGAAACCTTCCATCAATGAGATACCGGTTAGTTCTTTGAAAGTATTAAAAACAGATGGATTCAACGCTTCACCTGCTATCGTACAATATTTAAGAGAAGATAAATCATATTTAGTGAGATCTTCTTTGATTAAAAAGCGGAATATCGTTGGAGGTGCACATAACGAAGTCACACGATAATCATGAATTTTCTGCAGGATATCTGCCGGAGTAAACTTCTCATGATCATACACAAAGATATTGCATCCCACAATCCATTGTCCATAAAGTTTTCCCCACACAGCCTTTCCCCAACCTGTATCAGCAATAGTAAGGTGCAAATCCTCCGGAGTTAAGTTATGCCAAATGGCACCCGTAACAATATGTCCCAAAGGATATATAAAATCATGTGCTACCATTTTTGGTTCACCGGTCGTACCACTAGTAAAATACATTAAAGAAATATCATCATTCGTATTAACCACTTGTGGACGTACAAAGGGAGCTGCATTCTTGATACCTTCATGGAAATCCAAAAAGCCATCCGGAATTTCCGGACCAATGCTAATTATACTTTTCACCGAAGGAGATTCAGACATGGCAGCCTGAACATGATCCGTTATAACGGTTTCGCCATCACATACGATTGCTTTAATTGTTGCAGCATTACAACGATATACAATATCATTCTTCGTAAGTAAATGGGTGGCGGGAATCGCAACAGCACCGATTTTATGAAGAGCTACTATAGAAAACCAAAATTCATAACGACGCTTCAAGATAAGCATCACCATATCGCCCTTTTTGATACCCAATGACAAAAAATAAGAAGCTGTCATATCTGTATACATCTTCATTTCACTAAAAGTGAACTGCTTGTGTTCCCCCTTGTCATTGGTCCAAAGCAGAGCTTTACGATTAGGTTCTATTTTAGCCCATTCATCTACTACATCATATCCAAAATTAAAATTATCGGGTACATTTATTTTCAAATGTTGCTTAAAATCCTCTTGAGAACTAAAAGTCGTTTGTTGTAAAAATCTCTCTAGCATTTTTATTTATAATATAATTGCAAGGAATTTTACAGGTTCACGATTGAGAGCCTTCATTCCATGCGGTTGTTTTGAATCGAAATATATACAATCGCCTTCACCTAAAGTTACTTCATTTCCATTTATACAGAGCAACATGGATCCACTAATCACCATATTAAACTCTTGTCCTTTGTGACTGTTATAACAAATAGGATTATCATTGGGCTCAACCACTACTAAAAATGGATCGGCAACACGCCCCTTAAATCCTGAAGCCAAAGACTGATATTTATAGGCTTTTGTTCGTTCTATCGAAACACCTTTCCCAGCACGGGTCAGGAAATAACTAGTCATTTTCGGTTCCTCATCAAACATTAATTCATCTAAAGAAATCTGATAACGGTGCGCAATCTTTTGCAACATACTCACTGATATATCTGTTTCTCCACTTTCGGCCTCCCGATACTGTCCCAAAGGGATGTCACACTCATTAGCGACATCTTCTACAGGGAGTTGAAGGGCTTCACGCAGTCCACGTAAGCGCTCCGCTATTTGTTTTATTTGCTCATTCATGACTCTAAGACTTTTGGTTATACGACAAAAGTAACAAAAAAAGAGAGTATTAACATAAAAACGTTTGCACTTTTTCTTAGTGCAAACGTTTTGCTGATTTATTGTCGCTATGGATAATCAATATCCTAAATGATTAACCTCTTGATATTTTTATGGCTTTAATAACCGCCGAAGTAAATCCGGCATGGTCAAGTTCATTCACTCCACGAATAGTATATCCTCCGGGAGTGGTGACTTTATCTATTTCAACACTCGGATGAGTATCGTTATTTAAAATGATCGCAGCAGCACCTTTTAATGATTGTGCCACCATTTTTTGAGCATCCATGGGTTTTATTCCCATTTCTATTCCAGCTTGCATCGCAGCTTGAATATACTTAAAAACATAAGCAATTCCACATGAAGTTAAAGCCATTCCTGCAGCCATTTGCTCCTCGTTAATGAAGATAGAAGATCCCATTTCATCAAAAAGACCTTGCACCAAAGTTTTTTGAGCTTCACTGGCATTGTAAGCTGCAATCAGATTCATGCTTTCTCCTTCACTGATGGCCGTATTAGGAATGATTCTAAAGATCGTAGAATCCGGTGAATCAAGCATAGCAACATACTCTTCAAAAGAAATTCCAGCCGCAACACTTATCAACAGTTGTGATTTCGCATTAAAAGAAATGCCACCCAATACAGATTTTACTAACCAAGGCTTCACCGCCAGAATAATGATATCAGCACCTTTTGCTGCAGCTGCATTGCTTATTGTCACATTGATTGCATTGTTAAATTGTTTCAATGCATCCAGCTTTGGTTGTGAAGGATTAGAAACAGTAATATCGGAAGCACTCACTTTCGTGCTTTTTGCCAATCCTCTGGCAATGGCTCCTCCCATATTACCGGCACCTATAATTCCTATTTTCATTATAATACGTTTTTAAGTCGTGAAATAAAATCATCAGCCTCATCCATGCTCAAACACAATGGAGGTAAGAGTCGCAACACATTTGTACCACTAACACCGGTAAATACATGTTGATCATATAACAGGCTTTTGCGTAGATCTTTGATTGAATAATCAAATTCTAATCCAATCATTAACCCACGACCACGAACGTCTTTTATTCCTTCATTCTTTTTCAGTTCGTTCAGTAAATAGTTACCGACCTTAGCAGCATTATCAACCAAATGTTCTTCTTTCATTACGTCCAATACAGCAATCGCTGCACTACAAGCTAAATGATTTCCACCAAAGGTTGTCCCTAACATGCCATAAACAGGTTTGAAAATTGGACTAATAAGTATTCCACTCATCGGGAATCCGTTGCCAATGCCTTTTGCCACTGTGATAATATCAGGACGTATGCCTGCATATTGGTGAGCAAAGAATTTGCCACTACGCCCATACCCTGATTGAATTTCATCCAGAATCAAAACAGTTCCTGTTTCAGTACAAACTTCTCTAAGTTGTTTCAAGAAACTATCATCAGGGATTTTTATCCCGCCGACGCCTTGTATGCCTTCAATGATGACAGCACAAACATCTTTTTTATATAGTTCCTTGCGGACGGTTTCTATATCATTTAATGGTAAAAAAGTAACTTGTCCATGATCATTAATAGGAGCTACAATTTTGGGATTGTTCGTAACTTCTACCGCAAGTGATGTACGCCCATGGAAGGATTTATTAAATGAAATCACTCGAGAACGACCATTATGAAAAGAAGCCAGCTTCAATGCATTTTCATTTGCTTCAGCACCACTATTTATTAGGAAAAGAGAATAGTCGTTATATCCGGATATTTCGCCTAATCGTGACGCAACATCTTTCTGCAATGTATTAATTACCGAATTTGAATAGAATCCTAATTTACTTACCTGCTCTGTGATCATTTTCACATAATGGGGATGAGAATGTCCAATGGATATTACCGCATGCCCACCATACAGATCAAGATATTCTATTCCTTTATCATCCCATACATGGCAACCTTTTCCACTAATAATATTTACATCAAATAGTGGATACACATCAAATAATTTCATATTATCTATATTTTTTTGAAACTTACTTTCCTTTTCCGATTGCTTAGAATGCTGACGGTTTTAATTTCAATCCCATCGTTTCTTCCAAGTTAAAAAGTAAGTTCATATTATGCACGGCCGTGCCTGATGCACCTTTTAGTAAATTGTCAATGCATGACACAATCAATAATTTATTGCCGTGTTTTTCTAAATGCAAAAGACATTTGTTTGTATTGACCACTTGTTTAAGATCAATGCTTTGATCAACAACATGAACAAACGAATCATTCGCATAATATTCAACATATATATTCTTCAATTCATCCAATGGTAATTCGCTTTCAACAACAAGTGTTGCAAATATTCCACGAGGAAAATCACCACGGTAAGGAATAAAATTTATATCCGATTCAAAATTGCTTTGCAACTGTTTCAGACTTTGTTTTATTTCCGGAACATGTTGATGATCAAAAGCTTTATATATACTGATATTATTATTTCTCCATGAAAAGTGAGAAGTCTCTTTTGGTTTTACTCCTGCTCCCGTAGAACCTGTAATAGCATTTACATAAACATCATTATTAAGCAAATCGGCGTTGGCCAAAGGCAACAATCCTAATTGGATCGCTGTTGCAAAACAACCCGGATTGGCAATATATTTTGCCTTACGGATTGTCTTATTATTAAGTTCAGGTAAACCATATACAAATTCATGTTCAGGACTTTCCAAACGGTAATCCATTGAAAGGTCTATCACTTTCAATCCTTGAGGAAGCGTATGGGATTCCATGAACTTCTTGGTATCACCATGTGCTGTGCAAAAGAAAAGGACATCAATATCAGTTAGAGGTAAAAGATCAGTAAAGACCAAATCCGTTTCACCAATTAATCCCTCATGCACATCGACAATTCTATGTCCGGCATTACTTGTGCTGTTCACAAAACTGATTTCAGCTTCGGGATGGTTAATCAACAAACGAATAAGTTCGCCTGCTGTATAACCTGCTCCACCAATAATTCCTACCTTTATCATTTATAATCCTTTCCGTTCTTCTTCTGATTCGTGTAATATACACGAAGAGGAGTAGAAAGTACTTTTGTAAATCCTTTTACATCTTCAGCGGTCCAGCCTTTTTGTATCTCGCCATACTCACCGAAGTCAGTTTTAACCAAGTCAAAATCAGATTCTACGCCAACTAAGGTATAAGAATAGGGACGTAAAATAATACTTACGGTACCAGTGACATTGCGTTGAGAATTTTCCAAGAAAGCCTCACAATCTCGCATAACCGGTTCAAGATATTGAGCTTCATGCAAGAACATGCCATACCATGTGCCGATCTGATCTTTCCAATAAAGTTGCCATTTACTTAATGTATGCTTTTCAAGCATTTTATGGGCATTAATAATCAGCATAGGTGCAGCAGCCTCAAAACCGACACGTCCTTTTATACCTATAATAGTGTCACCAATATGCATATCACGGCCGATACCATATTTAGATCCGATCTCCTCTACTTTATTAATAGCTACAATTTTATCGTCATACACTTCTCCATTGACAGCAGACAATTCTCCGTTAACAAATGAAAGTTTCAAGGTTTCCTCACCTTTAGCTGTAATTTGTGACGGGTAAGCCTCCTCTGGTAAAGTTTGTTCGCTCTGCAAAGTTTCTTTTCCCCCAATAGATGTTCCCCAAAGTCCTTTGTTTATGGAATATTCCATTTTTTTGAAATCAGCCTTAATGCCATATTCCTTTAGGTAGTTTATTTCATACTCACGGGTCAATACCATATCACGTGTAGGAGTAATAATATCAATACCTGGAGCTAGAACATCGAATGTGAGATCAAAACGAACTTGATCATTACCAGCACCCGTACTTCCATGCGCTATTGCATCAGCACCTACTTCTTTAGCATACTGCGCAATCGCAATCGCTTGAAAAATACGTTCTGAACTCACGGAGATTGGATAAGTACCGTTACGTAACACATTGCCAAAGATCATGTATTTGATACTTTTCTCATAATAATCTTTCGTAATATCTAACGTAACATGCTGCTTTGCGCCCAAAGCATATGCTTTTTCTTCGACTATTTTCAACTCGTCTTCATTAAAGCCACCTGTATTAGCAATGGCTGTATATACATCGTATCCCTTCTCTTGTGCCAGATACATTGCACAGAAAGAGGTATCCAACCCTCCGCTAAAAGCTAAAACTACTTTTTTTTTCATCTTGATAGGAATTTAATCAATTGTAAAAACTGTTTTTGTTGGTTGTTCTACCGGCTTCTTATCGTCGATATGTTTGGCGGGATCGTAGAGCAGCGCTGTACAAATACAACGCTTAAAATCGTTACGTTCGAGTACATCGTAATTCACGCAACTTTTACAGCCATTCCAGAAAGCTTGATCATCTGTCAATTGTTCGAAAGTCACCGGAACGTATCCTAGTTTTGTATTAATTTTCATCACCGCCGCTCCTGAAGTCAATCCAAAAAGCTTAGCCTCAGGATACATCTTTCGTGAGTAGTTAAACGCAAAATTTTTAATACGTGTTGCTAAATGATGTCCTTGATACTTTGGTGCTACAATTAGTCCTGAATTAGCCACGAAATGTTTATTGCTCCACGTTTCAATATAGCAAAATCCTGCAAAATCATCATCGCACATAGCAACGATGGCTTTTCCTTCCAGTATTTTCTGCTGGATATAATCCGGTGAACGTTTAGCTATGCCTGTTCCACGTTTAGCAGCTGCTATTTCAATTGTATCTAAAATCGTGTCAACATACTTGATATGACTCTCGTTGGCAACTAGAATCTCAATATTATCCATTCTTTATTTATTTATAACCGATAAGCTCGGTTTATCTTAGTTCCGTTATTATTGCAGATAGAGCATGTTTAAATGGTTTTCTTGGTGTACCTTCTTTTAATACCACCAATATTGTATCATCTCCAGCAATTGTTCCTAGTACTTCATCCAATTCAGCATTATCAATATCATAAGCCAAACTGCTCGCATAACCGGGGCGAGTCTTAATAATAGCCAATGAGCCAGAGAAGTCCAGAGATTTAAAGCCGCTCAAATGCATCATCTCTTTTGTAGATGTTATAGGTACATCCGAATTTCGTCGGTACATGGTGTCATTAGGCAACACATATACATATTTACCATCCATACCAGCAGCCTTAGCCACTTTTAATTGTTTCAAGTCACGTGATAACGTAGCCTGTGTAAGTTCATAGCTTTCTTCATGAAGCTTCTGTAAAAGCTCTTCCTGGCTTCCTATTTCCTGACTGGAAATAATAAGCCTAATAGACTTTAATCTTCTTGTTTTCGTTGTTGTCATGAATAAATATCCTTTGGTTTGTTGCAAAAATATGCATATCCATTTGTATATCCAAATATTTACTCATCTTTTTTCGTTATTTTACATAAATAACCACTATATTTATCAAAATGCATAGACATAGAATCAAATAACGAATCAATCATACAAAATATATTCGTTACATTTGTAAATAATTTAATACCACAAAGCATGAGCTATAATAAATTCTTTGCCGTTGACTTAGGCGCAACGAGCGGACGTACTATCTTAGGTACGATTGATAATGGGAAGCTTCAATTAGAGGAAATCACACGCTTTCCCAACGCCATAATTCAAGTTAACGGGCACTTCTTTTGGAATATTTATGCATTATATGAAGAAATTTTAAAAGGATTGAAAGTTATTGCACATAAAGGCATAAATATACAATCTATTGGAATAGATACTTGGGGGGTTGATTTTGTCTTCTTCGGTGAAGATGGCGATTTATTGCGTGTACCTTACTCATATCGCGACCCACACACAGTTGGTTCCATGGAAAAATACTTCAAAGAAATACCCAAAGAAAAAGTATATGAATTGACAGGTATACAATTTATGAATTTCAATTCACTATTCCAACTTTACACATTATATAATAGCAAATGCAGTGCTCTGAAACATGCAAAGAAAATTTTATTCATACCAGATGCACTAAGTTATATGCTTACAAAGAAAGATGTAATGGAATATACAATTACATCTACTTCACAAATACAAAATCCACGTACTCGTGCATTGGAATCATCCCTATTGCAACCAATGGGACTGACCATTGACAATTTTGGATCTCCCATTGAACCCGGAGAGACTATTGCACCTATTACTAAAGAAATTCAAGAAATTACCGGACTATCTTCTATACCTGTGGTTGCAGTTGCCGGACATGACACTGCAAGCGCAGTAGCGGCAATACCAGCTAAGGACAAGCACTTTGCTTACCTTAGCTCTGGTACATGGTCCTTGATGGGTATTGAAGTTGACTCACCTATTATTAACGAGGAGAGTTTCAAGATGAACTTCACGAATGAAGGCGGAATTGAAGGTACTACCCGTTTCTTAAAAAATATATGTGGAATGTGGCTGCTTGAACGCTGCCGTAAGGAATGGGATGAAAATGGACAGAATTATTCTTATGATGAACTGATAAGCGGAGCTCTGACTGTTCCCGCCTTTGAAAGTATCATTAATCCGGATGCAACATGCTTTGCCAACCCTGCTTCAATGATAAAAGCTATAAAGAATTATTGCGAATCAACTGATCAGAAAGTTCCTGAAACATATGCCGAAATAACACGCTGTATTTTCCAAAGTTTGGCTTTGAGATACAAACAAGTATTCGAATATATAAAAGGTATATCTCCATTCAGCATCGATGTTCTTCATATCATTGGTGGCGGATCAAGAAATAAGCTATTAAATCAATTTACAGCAAATGCACTTGGAATCGTAGTTGAAGCTGGTCCTACAGAAGCAACAGCAATAGGCAATATCATGTTACAGGCAAAAGCAGCAGGCGTGGTTAAAGATATCACAGACATGCGAAAAATGATCCGTCAAGGAATTGAGCTGTTATCATTTGAGCCTCAAGATAGTGCTGAATGGGAAAAAGGATATTCACTATATCTAAAAGTTTACAAAGAAAATATTTAAAACTAATCATAATAATATCATGAAAGAAGAACTAATAAAAAAAGCATACGAGATCGCAAAAGAGCGTTATGCAGCAGTAGGTATTGATACAGACAAGGCTATGGAAGCTTTGGAAAACATCCATTTGTCATTACATTGTTGGCAAGCTGATGATGTTAACGGTTTCGAGAATCCCGATGGACAATTGACCGGTGGAATTCAGGCTACAGGAAACTATCCAGGCAAAGCTCGCAACATGGAAGAACTTCGTGCTGATATTCTTAAAGCTGCCTCTTTTATTCCAGGTACTCACCGTCTGAACTTACACGCAACATACGGAGATTTTGGAGGTAAATTCGTTGACCGTAATGAAATTGAGCCAAAGCATTTTGCTAGCTGGATGGATTGGGGTAAAGAAAACAATATGAAGTTAGACTTCAACTCAACTTCTTTCTCTCATCCTAAAAGCGGTTCATTGTCACTATCAAATCCTGATAAGTCTATTCGTGATTTCTGGATTGAACATACAAAACGTTGCCGTGCCATATCAGAGGAAATGGGTAAAGCTCAAAATGATCCTTGTATCATGAACCTATGGATTCACGATGGTAGTAAAGACCAAACAGTTAATCGTTTATATTATCGCGAATTATTAACAGATTCTTTAGATCAAATTTTTGAGACCAAATACAAGAATATGAAAGATTGTATTGAGGCTAAATTATTTGGTATCGGTGCAGAAAGCTATACAGTAGGTAGCTATGATTATTATTTGGGTTATGGCGTTAAAAATCAAAAGATTGTTACACTTGATACAGGTCACTTCCACTTAACCGAAAGCATTGCCGACAAGATTTCAAGTTTATTGCTATTCACACCAGAAATAATGTTACATGTTAGCCGTCCTGTACGTTGGGATTCTGACCACGTAACCATTATGAATGACGATACACTTGATCTTTGCAAAGAAATCATTCGTTGCAACGCACTAAATCGTGTACATATCGGCCTTGACTATTTTGATGCCAGCATCAATCGTATCGGTGCTTATGTTATAGGATCACGCGCGACACAAAAATGTTTGTTGCAAGCATTACTTGAGCCACTTGCAATACTTCGTAAATATGAAGCAAACAATCAATTATTTGAACGTTTAGCTTTACTTGAAGAAGATAAGAACTTACCTTGGAATGCAGTATACGACATGTTCTGCTTAAAAAATAATGTTCCTGTTGGTGAAGACTATATAAAAGACATTGAGAAGTACGAAACAAACGTGACTTCAAAAAGATAATAATCAATAAGAATTTTGTAATAAAGGCCTGGGATAATATTTTATTATCCTTGGCCTTCATCCATAAAAATTAATAAATGGAAATCATAATAGGATTATTGATTATAGCAATTGGCGCATTTTGCCAGTCTAGCTGCTATGTTCCCATCAACAAGATAAAATCATGGAGTTGGGAATCATATTGGATGGTTCAAGGTATATTTGCGTGGTTAGTGTTCCCTTTTTTGGGAGCTTTACTCGCTGTGCCTGAAGGTCACCATTTATTGGAAGTATACATGACCCACCCGAGTGAGACTCTATGGTCTATGTTCTTCGGAATACTATGGGGTATTGGTGGACTTACATTCGGACTATCAATGCGATATTTAGGTGTTGCATTAGGACAATCCATAGCATTGGGTACATGTGCAGGTTTAGGTACAATCCTTACTCCTATCTTCACAGGAAAGACGGATGATTTAACCATGCCGGTTATAGTAGGAGTTGTGGTAACATTGATCGGAATTGCCATCATCGGAGTTGCCGGTAGCCTGAAATCTGCCAGCCTAAGCGAAGAAAAGAAGAAAGAATCGGTAAAGGATTTCAATTTTAGCAAAGGCCTTTTAGTAGCCTTACTAGCAGGATTCATGAGTGCTTGCTTCAGCATTGGTCTTGGTTTTGGCGAGAATTTATGTTTTGAAGGTACCGCTGGTATCTATAAGACTTTACCAGCAACATTTATGGTCACTTTTGGAGGGTTCATCACAAATGTAATTTATTGCTTTTATCAAAACTCCAAAAACAAAACATGGGGAGACTATGGAAAAACCTCTCTATATGCAAATAACATCTTGTTTTGTGCTCTTGCCGGTGTCTTATGGTACAGCCAATTTTTCGGTTTAAGCTTAGGCAAAGGATTTTTGGCATCTTCACCCGTATTGTTGACATTCTCGTGGTGCATCTTGATGTCGCTTAATGTAACTTTTTCCAATGTCTGGGGAATTATCCTCAAGGAATGGAAAGGTTGTACACAGAAAACAATTATTGTTTTGATCGTAGGTTTGGGGATACTTATCATATCATCATTCTTACCTCAAGTATTGAAATAAATAAAACTCAATTATAAAAAAATGAAATCAATATTAGAAAATCGTCCAGCTCTTGCCAAAGAAGTCAATAAAGTGGCTGAAGTTGCCGGGTACCTTTGGCAAAAAGGATGGGCTGAACGCAATGGTGGCAACATTACTATAAATATAACAGACTTGATTGATGATGAGATTCGTCAATTAGCTCCTATTAGCGAAGTAAAACAAATAGGCGCAACATTACCTTACTTAAAAGGTTGTTATTTCTTCTGCAAAGGAACTAATAAACGTATGAGAGATTTGGCACGTTGGCCTATGGAACATGGTTCTGTTATCCGCATTCTCGATGATTGCGCCAGCTATGTAATCATTGCTGACAATGCAGTTCAACCAACATCAGAACTACCGTCTCATCTAAGCGTACACAACGATTTGATTCGCAAAGGTTCACCCTACAAAGCCTCATTACATACGCACCCTATTGAGCTTATTGCAATGAGCCATAACCCTGAATTCTTGAAAAAAGATATTCTCACCAATCTATTGTGGAGTATGATCCCTGAAACTAAGGCATTTTGTCCAAGAGGTCTTGGCATTATCCCTTACAAATTACCGGGATCAGTAGAATTGGCTGACGCAACATTAAAAGAATTGAATGAGTACGACGTGGTTATGTGGGAAAAACATGGTGTTTTTGCTATCGGTCCGGATGTAATGGAAGCATTTGATATGGTAGATACATTATCCAAATCTGCTCAAATCTATATCAATAGTAGAAATATGGGATTCGAACCTAAGGGTATGTCAGATGAGCAAATGAAGGAACTGACACTTGTCTTCCACTTGCCGAAATGATATTGTTACTGTTATTTAATGATATTTTTTCCACCAAGGATTAGATCCTTGTCTTTTTAGTTAGTGATTGAAAATCCTCTGTAAATAAATTATTTGCAGGGGATTTTTCGTTCTATATAGCAACTATCTATTCCCATAGACAAAAACTAATACATCGAAGATCGCATCCATTACAATTTATATTATCCATCCACCAAAAATCAATAAAAGACAGCAGAATAAGAAGTAAAAGCAGATGCGTCATTTCACGGAAAGTTCTACAAAGAATGCACTGCGAGATTCTATATCTTGCTTCGATTACATTCCTCCAAACAAGCAACTATCAATCGTCACGATACAACAATATTCAAATCCATTTAGAACAAGTACAAATTATCAAAAAAATTCTTATTGCCATATACTAGATAATAAAAAAATACCTACATTTGTCACAAACATTATTAACTAAAATACTTAATAAAATGGCTTACGTAATTAGTGACGACTGCATCGCATGTGGTACATGTCTTGATGAATGTCCTGTTGAAGCAATTTCAGAAGGCGATATCTATAAAATTGACCCAGAGAAATGTCAGGACTGTGGTACTTGTGCCGATGTATGTCCTCAAGAGGCAATTCATCCTGCAGAATAATTGAATCAGGAAGAATTTAAGATTTATATCAAAAAAGCGAACCCAACAGTTCGCTTTTTTGATTTTCTTTTTTGTCACAAGCTGTCGATAGCTAAACTAATTCTATAGAAACACTTACTTTTTCTTTTTTCCATTGAGTATAAGCCAAGAATGATTCGTATAAAGATTAAATCATTTTCAGTAAGATAACCAATCATATGCCGAAGTTGTCTTACGGTAAATAGATTTATATTTTAATAATGAAAATACTATATGGAAAGAAGTGGATCTTTTTATAGAGCTCTCCCGATTTTATTCGGTTTTTTTGTAATGGGCTTTTGTGACATTTGTGGCATCTCTTCAGACTATGCCCAAGAAGCATTTGGATGGTCAAATACGATGACTGGATTTATCCCATCATTGGTCTTTGTCTGGTTCTTATTTTTCAGTATACCAATAGGTATCAAGATGAATAAATGGGGACGGAAAAATACAGTTTTAGTGAGTATGTCCATCACTATTGTTGGAATGATATTGCCTCTCATTACATATAATAGTGTAACTTGTATGATTGCATACGCTTTACTAGGCATCGGGAATGCTATTCTACAAGTATCGCTAAACCCATTACTTAGCAACGTGGTCACCGACTCAAAACTATTGACGAGCAGTCTTACAGCAGGACAAGTTGTAAAAGCATGTTCTTCACTGGTAGGTCCCTATATTGTATTATTCGCTGTTAACTATTTTGGTCATGGCAACACACACTATTGGTTTTATTGTTTCCCCATACTCGGAGCTATCACTTTAATATCAGGATTGTGGCTGGCTATTACACCAATTCCTCATGAAAACAACGCACAAAATACCAACAGTGATTCTATCACCAGTACATTACAGCTTTTAAGAGATAAGAAAATATTACTTCTTTTCTTAGGTATATTTTTCGTTGTAGGAGTTGATGTATCCACTAATTTTCTAAGTTCTAAAGTCATGATGATCCGCTATAACTGGATAAAGTCAGAAGCGGGAATAGCCCCTCAAATATATTTCCTTAGTCGAACGATCGGAGCATTATTGGGTGCATTCTTAATGACAAGAATAACTGAGATCAAATATTTTAAATTTAATATACTTTGCTGCATCGCAGCTTTACTATTACTTGCTTTTATCAACCAGGAAAGCATCAATTTGATCTGTATCGGAGGTGTTGGATTTTTAGCTTCATGCATTTTTCCCATTATCTATTCGATGGCTGTACAGCACCGTCCGGACAAAGCGAATCAAATATCAGGATTAATGATTACAGCCGTAGCCGGAGGAGGAGCCATTACCCCAATCATTGGTGCAGCCATTGACCACACCGGTATTGTAGGAGGTATACTCGTTATTTTAATCTGCGTGCTATACTTAACCTATTGTGCCTTTGGCATCAAAATAAAGTAATATACTCAACTAGTCAGACAGTATGAAAAAGCATATCTTATATCTTCTATTATTGTGGATAGGAGTTACATCACAGGCAAAAATAAATGTTTGTAAGTCCATAAAATATTGTACCAATAAAATGCAATGTACACTTCTGGGAATGACTCTTCCCGGTGATACATTAGACTATACAATGGTACCTCGCCATATATTAAAAGGCCAGCATGAATGGGAACTCTCTAAAGTATCTCAAGAAAACTGGATCGCAGGATTTTGGCCGGGAATATTATGGTATGACTATTCCTACACACATAATCCTAAAATCAAAGTACAAGCAGAGAAATATACAGATTCGCTTCATTTCATATCACAACTACCGGCATATGACCATGATTTGGGTTTCTTAATGTTTTGCAGTTACGGGAATGGATATAAAATAACCCATAATCCTGCTTACAAAGATGTAATCATACGCACAGCTGACACACTTGCTACATTATTCAACCCAAAAGTAGGAACAATATTATCATGGCCGCGAGAAGTGGCTTCAAAAGGTTGGCCGCATAATACGATTATGGACAACATGATGAATCTTGAGATATTATTCTGGGCTGCAAAGCACGGAGGTAGTAAACATTTGTATGACATTGCTGTAAGCCACGCAACGAAAACAATGGAACATCAATTTCGCCCTGATTACGGGAATTATCATGTTGCCATATACGATACTATAGACGGACATTTCATCAAAGGAGTCACTCATCAAGGATATGCAGACAATTCCATGTGGGCTCGTGGACAAAGTTGGGCCATCTATGGATTCACAATGGTATATCGTGAAACTAAAGACAAGAAATTTCTTAACTTTGCACAAAAAGTAGCGGATGTCTACCTTAAACGTTTGCCCAAGGATTATATTCCTTATTGGGATTTTGATGCACCGGACATACCGAATGCCCCCAAAGATGCATCAGCAGCATGTGTCACTGCATCAGCCCTGATTGAGCTTAGTACCTATGTGCCCTCTAAATCAGGAACAAAGTACCGCAAAGCAGCAGAAAAGATGTTGGAAAGTTTAAGTACATCACACTACCAAAGCCGTAATATAAATAATGCCTTTTTGCTACATTCTACCGGTCATTTCCCAAATCATAGTGAGATAGATGCATCTATCATTTATGCCGATTACTATTATTTAGAAGCATTGATCAGATTAAATGCATTGCAAGAAAACAAATCTTTATTACTTGAATAAAATATAGAATTATGAAAAAACTCATTAAGTATATCCTTTTAGCATTATTAATCTTGATACCTCTTATAGCATGGGGGCAAACAAATAATGTTATACCCAATACAGAGCAAGAACTGACTTCACCGGACGGAAACTACCTATTCAAATTTTATCAAAAATACATTTCTTCCGGAAAGAAACAAATGTATTACATGCTTTCATATAAAGGAAAGAGTGTCATAAAAGAGTCTGCATTAGGTATTGAAATAAAAAATAAACTTTTTGAGAATGCTTTAGGAGTCCCCAACGACACTTGCACACATTGGTGTGAGAATTTAAAAGTCATTGGAGTCAACAGTAATAAAAAAGACACTGTATGGACTCCTGTCTATGGAGAATGGTCATCAATCCGTGACTGTTATAATACAATGACTATCAAATTTATGAAAGGTAGTGATATACAAAGCAATGAAGGATATGTCAAAGAAAAATGCTATTATCTTAATCTTGAGATAAGGGCTTACAATGAAGGAGTTGCTTTTCGCTATCTTTTTCCTGAAACAAGTAATGGATTGTTTCTACATATAACTGGAGAACAAACCTCTTTTAACTTTGAAGACGGCACATTGGCTTACCATACAGCTTGGGCACAAGGCCCTTACCAACTAGTTCCTTTAAAGAATTGGAAGAATGAAGCCGAACGTCCACTTACTTTGAAGCTACCCAACGGATTGAATGTATCATTGCTGGAAGCTGAGATGGTAAATTATGCTCGCACAAAGTTCAAGTTAATCAATGACAATGAACTACAAGCTTCGATATACGGTAGTGTTGATTCAATGACTCCCTTTGCAACTTCATGGCGTACAATCATGGTAGGTGAACAACCCACGGATCTCATTAATCACGATTATCTTATACTAAACCTCAATGAACCCAGTAAAATAAAAGAGACATCCTGGATTAAACCGGGCAAAGTATTCAGAACCGGCCTCAAACAAGCCGAAGCCATTGATGCTGTTGATTTTGTAGCAGCCCATGGCATGCAATATATACACTTTGACGCCGGATGGTATGGACAAGAGATGAAGATGGATAGTCGTGCAACGGCTGTTGCTCCCAACAAAGACCTTGACATTCCGCAAATAGTAAAATATGCCTCTTCAAAAGGTATCGGCGTTATATTATATGTGAATCAACGTGCGCTGTACACGCAACTCGATTCGATTCTACCACTTTATAAGAAGTGGGGAATTAAAGGTATTAAGTTCGGCTTCGTTCAAGTGGGTAATCAAATGTGGAGTACTTGGCTCCACAATGCCGTCAGGAAATGTGCTGAATACCATCTCATGGTTGATATTCATGATGAGTATCGTCCTACCGGATACTCCCGAACTTACCCCAACTTAATGACTCAGGAGGGAATACGAGGAAATGAGGAAATGCCTGATGCCAATCATAACACCATTCTTCCTTTCACTCGTTTCCTGGCAGGACCGGCTGACTACACACTCTGCTATTACAATTCAAGGGTTAAAAACACACATGCTCACCAACTAGCTATGGCTGTGGTGTATTACAGTCCGCTTACATGGATGTTTTGGTATGACTCACCTAAACAATACCACAATGAACCTGAAATAGAATTCTGGGAGAAAGTTCCTACTGTATGGGATGAAACACGTGCACTGCAAGGGGCTCCCGGAGAATATATTGTAACAGCCCGAAGAAGTCACGACAATTGGTTTTTAGGTGCTATGACCAATACAAGCAGCCGTAATATTAAAGTGAATACTGATTTCTTGTCTAAGGGGAAAACATATCTTGCACATTTCTACGAAGACGATTCCAGCGTAAAAACTCTTACTCACGTACGTTGCACTACAAAAAAGATAAAAGCCGAAAAGGATTTTATGCTATATTTGCAACCTAGTGGTGGAGCTGCCATTTGGTTTGAACCTACAAAATAATATTAAACGTTCAAAAAGACATTAAGATGAAAAAGATATTCATATCATTAATATACTTTGCTTTTAGTATAAATGGGTGGACACAGATAAAGCATCCGTCGCTTGTTTTCACCGATCAGGTGGTGCATACAGCTCAAAAGGCCATAAAAAGCAATAAACAAATGGCTGATGGTTGGGATAGCATACAGAAGAAGGCTGACTCCTATCTCAATACAATGGATTTGGCAAAGACCGATTATTTGGCTTTAGCATATAGGATGACAAATGATAAGAAATATTCCGACCAAGTGAAAAAGATCTTATTAAATGCCGTCAAAGCCGAATCATGGGCCGTACCTGAAATGGTTATGCGTAATCCTGCATGGCACACCGAGCTTCAAGTAGCCCATCGTAGTTTTTCATGCGCAGTCTCTTACGATGCCATTTATAGCACACTGTCCCTTAATGAGAGAAAAACAATAGCTGAAGGATTACAACGACTGGCCGTAGTGCCTGCCATGAGCGACTGGGTTAATGACGATACCCGCATCCATTGCTTAAATTCAATGGGACACAATTGGTGGTCATCCTGTGTATGCATGGGGGGGGTACTTGCAATGAGTTTGGAAAACGAGATTCCAACGAACAAGGCATATGTAACAAAAGTTCTTACTATATTGCCTGAATGGTTTGACTTTGCCGGTGACGTGCTGCAACATAAGCCTAAATCATTTGATCGCAACGGAGGACAATATGAAAGTATTAATTATGCCAACTTCGGCATTCAAGAAGCAGCGCTCTTCCTTATGGCTTATCACAATGCTTATCCGAGCAAAACTTTACCGGACATCCCTCAACTCAAACAAGCATCTAACTATTTTTATCATGCCTGCTATCCACGCACAGGCGACTTGTGGAGTATAAACTTCGGTGACAGCCATAAAAACATTACCGCAGAAAGTAGCCTGGAGCCACTATACGCCCTGGGAATCTGCACTGGAAACAATGCACTATGGTACTTCAATCAAGTACAAAATGGACAGAATCGTGATGGATTCTTTCGTGACAGACCTATGGGATTTCTATACATGCCTAATACTCAAAAGGCTCCTGCAACCCCTAAGTTAAAGAACTCGGAATTATTTCCTGACTTCGGAATTGCAACCATTCGTGATTCATGGGAAAAGGATGCGACCATGCTTGCTGTGAAAAGTGGATTCACATGGAACCATTCTCATGCTGATGCCAACTCATTCATTTTGTTCCACAAAGGATATGATTTATTGAAAGATGCCGGGAATTGCTTTTATGGTAGTCCCGACTATCGAAACTATTTCTTTCAAAGTCAAGCACATAATGTCGTATTGTTCAATGGAAAAGGACAATCGATGGAGCAGCAATATCACGGTTCACCCGAACGAGGCTATCTATATGATTTACTTGATGCCGACAATATCAAATATATATTAGCAGACGGTACCGGCCCCGTATCCGATAACTTTAGTCGCAACTTCCGACATCTACTTTGGTGGGATAATGTGATTTACGTCATTGATGATCTAAAGACTCATAGTGCCGGCAAGTTTGAATGGCTCTGGCACCCGGGAGGTACTTACAAAAAGAACGGTTCGGACATTGAAATAACCAAAGAGAATGCATCCATTACTCTTCGTCCACTCTATCCGCAAACATTGATACCTTCAGGATTTCTACAAGATTACCCTGAAAACCTTACGATGGAAGAGATTGAAGCACCATCGGAAGATGGAGGAAAAGAAAAATATATCTCTTTGAAACTCCCTAAAGAAACCGATCAAATAAAAGGCGTTACGGCTATCATTCTAAAAGATTCAGCTAATCAAAGGGACATGCCTTCGATCACGCGCCGACAAGGAGAGAACTGGATTGGACTTAGAATAGAATATAAAGACAAAGTCACTGACTTATACATCAACCAACTGGCTGACGGACGGTTGATGCACTGCAATTCATGGATCACGGCTGACAGATGGACGACAGATGCTTATATGTTTGGAGTAAGTTATCGCAAAGGTGCAGATACAACAAAGCCACATGAATTGTTTATTTGTTACGGCAGTTCACTTCGCCGAGACAACGCCCTTTACTTCTCTTCATTGTCCAAACTCTTTGTCATTCAAAAACAAAAAGAGAACAAAGCATTCATTTGGGCCGATGGACAACCTAAAATGCATTTCTCCATCAAAACCTCAAGTAAGCCTTCAGCCTTGATGATAAATGAAAAAGCGGTAGACTTTGATTACAACGAAGGAATATGTACGATAGAATAAAAGAATAACAAAAACATTCTCTTCATTAAAATAAAGTGTATGGATTCAGACTTTACGAATCAAAGTCATCCATACACATTTTTTATTTGAGCACAAATTATATTGCAGACCTTCTATAGCATATTAGCACACCGATAATCAAACTTATGGGTCTATATTGTTAAATAATATTATAATACAAGGCTTATAGAGTCACAACCAATACTAAATAACCTTACATTTGCATCGGTTTTAAGCCTCGCCTAAGGGACGATCAAGAAAAAATATGAAAACAGTATTAAATTTATCTTCATCAATGTATAAGAATAAGCTGCATAAATTCCACTCTTGGGGAGTTGCGGCAACTTGTTAATTTCTAGATAACTTTTCAGAGAGAATATCAATTATTTTTTAATAAACATCACTTACTTATGAGTAAATCAGTAGAACTCATAATGACATTTATTTTGTCGTTATGTGTCCAACAGCTACATGCCCAAGATAGCTCTCGCTATACCTTAGGCATTGATGAAATGTTTCGTTTAGCAAACGAAAACAGTAAAAGTATCCGTACTTTCAATACCGGCATTGAGCAAGCAAAGGACGGTATAAAAGTTGCCAAAAGTAACCAGTTACCGAGTATCGATGTGGGACTTTCCGTCAGCTACTTGGGAAATGCCTATATCATGGACCGAGATTTTTCAAATGGGGTAAAGGGTGAAATGCCTCACTATGGTAATAGCTTCTCAATAGAAGCATCGCAAGTTATTTACGCCGGAGGAGCAATTTCAAGCGGAATAGCCATAGCCGAACTTCAGGAAAAAATAACAGAATTGGAAAGAGCAAACAATCAGGAGGATATTCGTTTTCTTCTGATAGGCTATTATTTAGAGCTGTACAAACTAAATAACCAAGCGATAGTGTATAAAAAGAATATAGAGCAAACTCAAAAACTTGTACATGATATTCAAGCTAAACAGAAAGAAGGTACTGCTTTACAAAACGATATTACACGCTATGAGTTGCAGTTAAAAAATTTAGAATTGGCACTCACTAAAGTCACCAATAATCAATCTATAATTAATCACCAACTGATTACCGTGCTGGGATTAGCCAAAGGAACTGTAATCGTACCTAATACAACAATATTACAAAAAGAATATAATTTATCTAGCGAAAACGATTGGCAACAAATGGCATCTTCTTCGTTACCTACATTACAGCAATCAGCCATAAGTGTAGATATAAGTAAACAACAAGAAAAAATAGAAAAATCAAATAAGCTACCACATATTGCTCTGATTGCAGCCAATCATCTAGATGGACCAATTACTTTTGAGATACCGGTAATTAACAAAAATTTAAATTATTGGTATATAGGGGTTGGGGTAAAATATAACATTGCATCTCTTTACAAAACAAATAACAAATATAGGCAGGCTCAACTTGCAACACGCCGTGCTCAAGAGGAATTATCACTAGCACGAGAAAAAGCAGAAAATGAAGTACAGGCAGACTACATATATTATCAAGAATCATTTACCGAACTTGATACACAAGTGAAAAGCCTAGAATTAGCACGCCAGAATTATGAAGTAATCAATAATCGCTACCTCAACGATTTAGCACTAATTACTGATATGTTGGATGCAAGCAATTCAAAACTAAGTGCAGAATTGCAAGTTGTGAATGCCCGAATTAATATTCTTTTTAATTATTATAAGCTGAAAAAGGCGACAGGAAATCTATAAAAAACAAAACAATAAAAATCATAGAAAATGAATCATAAAAGAAAAAAGCTAATTAACAATATTGTTATTGTATTAATACTTGGCTGTGGAATGACTTGGGTCTGTTCTCGATTCGTTCATCTCGGGAATGTAGAGTATACCGATAATGCACAAGTAAGGCAATTAATTGTACCGGTAAACTCACGAGTTCAAGGGTTTATAAAGAAAATTTGTTTCGAAGAGAACCACTATGTCCACAAAGGTGATACTTTAGTTTTAATTGAAGATACAGAATTCCGTTTCAAATTAGCACAGGCAGAGGCCGACTATCAAAACGCTATATCAGGTAAAACCGCGATGTCCTCAACAATTAATACAACGCAAAATAATATTTCAGTATCAGATGCAGGTATTCAAGAAGCTAAAATTCGCTTGGATAATGCTGAACGCGAATACAATCGTTATAAGAACTTATTAGGACAAGGCGCAGTTACGAAACAACAATATGACAATATCAAAACTGATTACGATGCATCAAAAGCACGATATGAATTATTAGTTCGACAAAAGCGATCAACTTCACTTGTCAAGCAAGAACAAACATATCAGTTAGGTCAAAATACCGCAGGGATCAAACTGGCAAAAGCGGCATTGGGATTGGCAAGATTAAACCTTTCCTACACTGTTATCACAGCTCCATGTAACGGAATAACAGGACGGAAAAATATACAAGAAGGTATGTTAATTCAACCGGGACAAGCCTTAGTTGATTTAGTTAATGAAAACGACAAATGGATTATTGCTAACTATAAAGAGACGCAAACCGCAAATATACGTGACGGTCAAACAGTTAATATTAAAGTTGATGCCATTCCGAATGTTGTTTTTAAAGGAACAGTAGAATCTCTTGCACAAGCTACAGGAGCAAGTTTTTCTCTTTTTCCACAAGACAATTCTGCAGGAAACTTTGTAAAAGTAGAGCAGAGGATACCAATACGAATTAGATTTTCTCATGCGAATAGACCCTATTATTTGGAACGTCTTCGTAGCGGTATGAATGTTGAATGTGAAGTAAAGTATTAATTATGCATGATATCTGTCCTTTTTCTATTCCCGCAATGCGACCTTTCGTCCCAGAAAAGCTCAGGCCGTGGATAATCATTGTTTTTGCTATAATTTTCCAACTCTCTGGAGGTGTCTATTTAGCAACAGTTAGTGAAATGGTTGGCTCCACAGCTTTAATGCAGGAGGACATAACGATGGCAGGTGCCGCCTCTTTGGTCGGTTTAGCATTAACCTTCACCATCATGTTTCGATTGAAATTTCGTTTCCCATCAAAAATAACTTTGCTTGTATGCTGTAGTGGTATTATCATATGCAATTTGATCTGCATGCATACTACTAACGTTCCTATTCTCATAGCAACCTGCTTTGTTGCTGGAGTTTTCAGAATGTGGGGAACATTTGAATGCAACTCAACTGTTCAACTATGGATTACCCCTAAAAGGGATCTCTCTATTTTTTTCTGTTATATTAATTTATTGGTACAGGGGATGCTCCAATTCACAGGACTAACAGCTATCTATACATCATTCCTATCGGAATGGGAATATATGCACTGGGTCGTTGTCGCATTATTACTACTAGTAATGATTACTACAGTTATTCTATTCCGAACTTATCGCTCAATGAAAAAATTGCCTCTTTTCGGAATAGATTGGTTGGGTGCTCTTCTATGGGGATTGATTGTATTATGTGTCATTTTTGTATGTGTATACGGAGAACATTATGATTGGTTTGATTCCGAATACATAAGAATGGCAATCCTATTTGCTGCAGTGATGCTAACCATTAACTTATGGCGTGCATCAACTATACGCCATCCATATATTTCACTACAAACATGGAAATTCAAGACAGTATATTTAACCTTATTTATATACCTCATAGTTTTCATACTTCTCTCACCCATGCATGTATTGGAGCATGCCTATATGGAGCAAATACTGGGCTACGATTCTTTGAATCTTATTTCTATTAACTGGATAGCGATCTTAGGCATTGTTACTGCTTGTATTTTTATGTATAAAACATTTGCTCTTAGAAAATGGAGTTATAAAAGAGCTACAGTTATTGGTTTTTCAGCAATTGTCACTTATTTAATAATATTTTATTTTCTGATTGACTATAATTTGCCAAAAGAGGCATTGATCTTGCCTATATTTTTACGAAATTTTGGTTATGTGGTGATTTCTATTTGCTTCATTACAGCATTATCGCAAGTTCCTTTTCAGTACTTTTGGGAAGCATTGACGATACAAGCCTTTGTTGATGCTTGCTTCGGAGAATTCTTCGGTGCAGCTATATTAGGACATGCATTAAAATTTGTTATGGTCAAAAATGCAATGCTTTTAGGAGCGAACTTGGATAATGTAAATATACTTGCCAACCAACTACCAAAGGGGGAACTATATGAAAACCTTCAAAAGCAGGCTTTGATGGTCTCAATGAAAGAATTGTATGGTTGGCTTGTCATATTTGGCATATTTTGTCTCATGGCATTTCTATTAAAAGAAAGCTCGCTACGCCCCAAATTTGCAATACATCCAAAATTCAGAACTATTAGAAGATCCATCAAACACGTATTGAGAGAAAAAACAAATTAAGTTTAGCAAGTTCGCATTAAAATATAACCAAGGAAAAGGATCTATTTCCTTGGTTATATTTTAACTAGTCAATGTATAGATCAAACCAAGACATATAGCTCTTCGGCGACATTGTCTTATTGTTTTGATTAGATAAGTTAGAGTAACTCTTTGTTATAAACATATTTACATTACATCTAACTATTTGAAAACAACCTCTTCGATTTTTGTATTCAAAGAGCCTATCTTTTAGCTTTTTTTGTATATTTGCAAAAGAATATTCAATTAAAGTCTTGATGAAAAACATATTATCCCGCATTTCTTTTATTGTCTGTCTCCTATTGAATTGCACACTCTTGTTTGCATTTGATGAGCCGGAAATAAATAACCTTACTGTTCAAAACGGATTGGCGGGAGAAACAGTTTTCAAAATATTTAAAGGCCAGTCCGGATTGATTTGGTTAGGGACTTCAAACGGGTTGAGTTGTTTCAATGGAGTATCTTTGAGGACATACAATGCAAGTTCGCAAAAACTACTGAATGCCATCATAGACATCACTCAGACACAAGACAAACAACTCTATTTCAGTACACGAAACGGAGTATTTAAACTAAACCCGAATAGAGACCAGCTTGAACGCATCATTCCTACTATAAAATGTTACACCTCTGCTTTGGCTTCAGATGGGAATACTCTTTACATCGGTACAGATGAAGGCTTATACGTATATAATGGCAAACAAGTGGAACACTATCTTGTCAGTAGGGATATTATGTCTGAAAGCAATATAATTAAAGATATATTTGTAGACAGTCAACATCACGTCTGGCTGGTGACAAACCGTGATCTGTTCCTTTTTGATAGTCAGCGCAAACAGTTGCAAGGATTCAATATCAACAAGCAAATACATTTTGTAGGGAATCTACATGTTCTCACGGCAGTTGGCAACAAGATATACATCGGCTCAAACAACGATGGAATATTTGTATTTGATATCTCAAGCAAAAGAATCACACGATATACAAATATAGGTTGCAACGTCATCACTGATCTATCCTCTGACGGGAAGTTCCTTTATGCAGCTACCGACGGGAATGGTGCACACATCATTTCATTACGAGACAACAAAGTGGTGCAATCCTTTAACGTGAACACCTCTCCCCGCTTACAAGATAATTCTGTTTATTCATTTATGCACGATGCTTCGGGAGTCAATTGGTTCGGATATTTTCGTCAAGGACTTTCATACAACTACTATGTGAAGCCGCTCTTCCATATCTATTCTTCAGGGAACTTTACTTCAAGAAATATCAATGTACGTAGTTTTTGTATTAATGGTCCGCAAAAAATCATTGGTACAAGGAACGGACTTTACTTCATTGATGAGAACAAGAATATTGTAAAGTATTATTCGGCAACAGAGCTTGGAGGAAGTATCGTCACCTCTATCTGCGAATACAACCATCAATACTTCATTGCTACTTACGATGGAGGTGTCTCTGTGTTGAACCCTTCCACCCTACAGATAAAACGATTCGATTTATTACCCGGATTAATTCATGGAAGTTTTAGTAAACTTGTCGTTTCACCCAACAATGAGCTTTGGATGGGCAGCAATCAAGGAGTGTTTGTGTATAACGCCAAAGGTAATAAGATTATCAATTACACGCAGGAGAATTCACAACTCTACGACAGTTATGTGAACAATCTGATGTTTGACCGGCAAGGACGTTGCTGGATAAGCACACAAAAGGGACTCTGTTTATACAACCCGCAAGATAAGATTATCAGGTCATCCGGATTTCCTTCCGGCTTCTTCAATGGAGAATCCGAACTCAATTGCACACAAGGTGAAGATCAAGATGTCCTATGCTTTTCTTTCAACGGTTTATTCAAGACGAACGAAGACATGACACATTTCGGTGCAGTGAATCTTAGCCGCAAAATATACAATAACTACATCAGCTTCGTTCTTCACGACAAGTGGGGAAGTTATTGGATAGGCACTGAACACGGACTGTTTCGCTTTGACAAAGGGTTTAAAGCATTTCAACATTACGGGAATGACTATAATCTGCATAGCTTGCAATTCAGCATACAATCCTGCGATATCGACAACAAAAACAATCTATGGATAGGAAGCGATAATGGGTTGGTGTATGCCAATATTCCTTTAATAAACAAAGAAAGCGATACGCTGTTCAGTATCATACCCGACAATCTTTGCATCAACGGGAATAGAGTGATTCTAGATAAGTTCTTCCACTTCATCAACAACCGCGAGATTAAACTCTCATGGAACTTGGGAAGTGACATTCTTACGTTCAAGCCCGTATTATTGAATTATGGCAATCCAAACGGACGTTACTTTGAATACCGTTTCAATTCACAAAAGGAGTGGACACTTATTTCAGGTAATGACGTCGTTATATGCAAGCATTTAGGAATAGGAACCAACAAGTTGTATATTCGTATTGCAGGAAGCAAACATATCATGGCATTTGATATCAAAGTGATACCGTCGATATGGGCTGTCATTGAATTTATTCTATTCTTATCGCTTGTTATTGGTCTTTGGATTGTACTGAGAAATAAGAGTATACTCAAAAGAATAAAAGGGAACCTGCCATCCAGAAACATAGAAGAACCCAAAGAGGATGAAGAGAGATACAAAAGGGTGAAGATGGATGAAGCAGAGTATAAAGAAATTTATGGCAGACTGCTTGACTATATCGAGAAGAATAAGCCTTATCTTGATCCGTCCTTGAAGATGTCGGACTTAGCCAATGCATTAAACAGCTCAACTTTCAAACTATCGCAATTGCTTAACCTTTATGTCAAACAGAATTACTACGACTTCATCAACAACTATCGACTAGAGGAATTTAAGCGTCGTGTCTCTGATCCAAGCTACTCAAAGTATACCATTACAGCACTCGGTGAGCAATGCGGTTTCAAGAAGACATCGTTCTTCAGTACATTCAAAAAGATTCAAGGAATCACTCCGGCTGAATACTTACACCAAATTGAAACAGAAAAGAATAAGTCTGCTCATTCCTAAAGACCTTATTGTAAAATGAGAGGATTATGCTTTCCTCACATTCTTCTGCCTAAAGTAAAACAGTACGCACGACAAAGAACAAAAAGAACTTATCACAAATACGATCCCGGTAGATGACATGATATTACCCAATCCTACAATTGGCGAAACCAATCCTCCTATAGCAAAACATACCGCACCAAGAAGTGCCGATGCAGCCCCCGCATTCTGTCGTTCGCTCTCCATTGCCAATGCCGTGGAAGTGGTAAAAGTCATTCCCATAAAGAATAAAAGAAGAAATAAAAGTGTTTCGTATATCCAGAACGTACAATTGGTAAATAATGCCACACACTCTAATATCGAAAAGATGCACATACCGATGCAACCGATCAATGTGCCTTTTTCGGGTGTTTTAAACTTAGCAGACAATGCTGCAGCAATACCTATGGCCAAAGCATTGATTCCAAAGATCACACTGAAGCTAAAGGGTGAAAATTCATAATGCTGCTGGATAATGAATGGAGACGAAGCTATATTTCCAAATAACACGCCTTGCGCAAAGGCCATTTGCAGTACAAAACAGATGTACATCGGATTACGGATAATTACTTTGAAACTACGAAATGTGTCAACAAGTTTCACATCCGAGCGTTCTGAAAAAGGCAATGTTTCTTGAAAGAGTATTGAACCGACCAATAAGATACACCCTAAAAGCAATAGCACCAAAAAGATCCCTTTCCAACCGACTGAATCTGTCAGCAGTCCGCCTAAGACTGGAGCCATAACTGGAGCTATTCCGTTTATCGCGCCAATGATTGCCAATACTTTTGTCAAGTCTTTGCCATTAAATCTATCCGTCGCCACCGAACGGGATATTACAATTCCTCCTGCTCCGGCAATGCCTTGTATCAAACGCAAGGTTACAAAAATATAAATGGTCGGTGAGAATAAACACAGAATGGTTGACACTACAAACAGTAACATCGCTGACACCAACAATGGGCGACGTCCATATCGATCACTTATCGGTCCGAAGATAATCTGCCCCACGGCCAAGCCTATCATACTTGTAGTAAGACCTAATTGAACCAACGACGATGAGGTATGAAAATATTGTGCCATAGAAGGCAAACTCGGTAAATACATATCAGTAACAAACGGACCAAATGCAGTGAGCATTCCCAAAAGCACAAGCAATGATTCCTTGGTGTTAATCCAACATCTACTTTTCTTAATAACTAATGAAACTATCATATATCTAATCTCCCTTTCAGGTAAATTTACGATGAATCTACTAAATCTTTCGTAAAAAATATACTAATCAACCATTTTCAAGAACCAAAATGCGGGATAAATCGATGGATATGTCAATTGACAATTTACCTTCTATTTTCTGAATTCATATAGTGCAACATGAAGGAAGAACGCCTCCAAGAAAAAGACCTAACAGCATGTTAGGTCAATTACAAAGGGAGAAACCATCTGTTACTGACCTGCATTTCTTCTGTTGGCAAGCAACATTTTCATTTTTTACAGTTGTAGAAAAGCATTTTTACAATTGTGGCACATATGTTTTACGGTTGTAGAAAAGCATTTCTACATTCGTAAAAATAAGTTTCGAAAGGCAGCAATAGGAAGAATGCACGAATGCAATCTATTCAATGCCCCTTTGCAATATCTCAGATACCTCCCTTGAAAGTACCGAACTATCATAGAATGACGAGAAAAAGTCTTCATTCATGATCTGTGGTTCAACATGAGCGATAAAGAATCCATATACACCATCATGCTTATTGATCCATGGATAAGTTCCTGCCCAACCGGGAGAACTAACTTGATAGGCATTACCGATGGAATCTACCAATTCTCTCCATTCGCCCAGTCCGTATATACCGGTATGAGTTTGTCCCAAAGCTTTCTGCACATATTCACCCGGCAACACTTTGGCCTCACCCACTTGATCCGTCTGCATCTCCTCTATTGACTGAGGTTTTATTACTTGCTTACCTCCGAATGTCCCATCGTGATAAATCATATCAAGAAAGACCATATAGTCATGCAACGTAGTGCACAGTCCACCAGCCAGCATAGGAGCATGTCCGCCACTTCTTTCCACAGGAGAGAAATGTGAATGAGTCATGCCTAACGGTTTCGCTATATTATCCTGAAAGATCTGTTCAAACTCTTTATGCGAAGCTTTCTCGGCCATACGACCTGCAATCTGCATAGCCAAGCCTCCGTATTGAAAGCGTGTACCTTGTGCGAACAATGTATCCAATGGAAGGATTTCTGCAACAGCAGAGTCCAGATGATTGTAATTGTCAACACGCGGTTCAGGCAAATAAGGACGAATGCCTGAAGTATGCGACAGCAAATGTTTTAACGTGATGGCACCTTTCGGATCCTTCTTAAACTCAGGCAACCACTTATCCACACGGTCATTCCATTTCAATTTGCCTTTATCAACCACCGAAGTGATAGTAGCGGCTGCCGTCCATTTACCGGCGGAAGCTACATAAACCTGCGTATCATCCGTAAAACCTCCATAAGTCTTATGAAACAAAACGTGCTTATCTTTCATCACACACAAGGCTCCACCCGGATAATAGTCTTTATCCATCCATGCTTGTATATTATGATCGATTAGCGAATTATCAAATTTGTTTACAATATAGAAAGAACGCACAACCGGTTCTGCTGTTTGCACTTTAGGTTCCACACTACGTCCGTATTGCCATGCCACTACTGTTACTTTTATAGGAAACTTCGCTCTAACCGGAATCTCCGTAAGATATAATCGTCCATCTTTTACTTCAGCCGGTCCTTCTTGTACGTAATAATAAACCGGCATACCACTATCACTTGTGCCATTCAACGGCAAGCTAGGAGTTCCTTTCAATACATCCGGTAGTGGTGCAAAAGTGATGTGTTGTGCCATTCCCACTGTATTTCTCATAGGAATATGCAAATTCAGTTCCTGCACACTGCTCTTATAATGATCATCCCCATCGTTCATTCCCAACAAATAAATATCCCCGGTTCTTCTCTCATTATTTAATCCCATACGATAGAAACGAACAGAGAATGTAGTATCATTTATTTTAATAACAGGTCCGCATATTCTTGATATGGAAGGAGGTGTAGATGCATGTTCATCACTCAAATATTGCCTCAGAGTATCTGTATAAGCAGCCTTCAAATGAAAAGTCAATCCGTCAGCCTCCTGTTCCCATTGAGCAGAAGAGCGCACATGAGATTTCGTATTATAACCAAGTAAATGCCCATCTTGCATAAATCCGATGTATTGCAATTTCTTTCCTCTCATCTTTGCGTAATAGTTCTCAGTAGCCAAAGCTATCTCTTTGTCGAAATACCAGAATGCATCGTCCTTATTACCCATATATTTTGAATACGGAGCAGCGGCTGCACGTTTGATGCCATCAAGCCTCCACCGATCACACAACCAACCATCTGCAGGATTCACAGGTTTCAATGCTACCGGACCATCTTCAGGAGAAACGGCAGGTAACCGATACTCTGCTGCTTTCTTCAAGAAAAGGCACAAGTAATGAATCATACCATCCGAATAATCAAAATGACCGCGACCGGCGTCACAAAGAAATGATACAGGTGACTGCGGATGAGCTTTACGATAAGCTAAAGCAGGATTCACACGCGCCTCCCACCATTCAAACTCACCTTCAACCATTAGCCCCGGCACCCCATCAACGGTGCGATTGCCCCAATCCATGTTTTTCCTTCCATAACCTGTCAGATTGGTTTGTGGAGCATCTCCATGAACTGAAAGTATAGCCAACGTTCGGTCAGGATTCCAAGCAGCAAAGTTCCATGGGAAAGTTGCAGCGGCCGAGTGTCCCAAAGGTACAACGGGAGCATATCTCAACTCTTTATAACCCGACACTTCAGCCAAATCATTCAACATTTGATCAAATGATTTCTGTACACCCGAATTCACATCCCAAGGCATATCCAACATCGGTGTAACCCAAACGACCGCAAATCCTAAATCACTCATAGATTGACGGAAGTAAGGATCCTCAAAGATACCTTCTTCAATCATGTTATGCATGCCGAACACGACTGCCCTCACTTTCTTGCAATGAGGAGGTATCCATAAGAATGCCCGAGAGCGCATTTTAGTTTCACTCGACACGGAGCCATTCACTATTACAGACCATTGCCAATCGATGGCTGATAGTTGCATGGATTGCAATAGAACTATTAAGATAAGTAATATCTTTTTCATATTCATATGTATTATTTCGTTGTATAAAACAAACAACGTATCGCTATTTCCCTACTTTACTTTGATCGTTAACACTGTAATTGAATATGGAGAAGCTACATATTCAAAGCTCCTGCTTACACTGTGAATACTTTTGTTAATGGGCACAATCTTCTGAGGTTCTGCTATAGTATTTAAATCTTTCAAACTTTTAGATGAAAGCACAACAGATTCAGCCTTAGAATAAATACTTATGCCACCTTTCAAATCAATCCTTACTGATTGCTTGAGACCTGCCGAATTAACCAACTTTAAATAGATCAAGCCTTTCTTGCTATCTTCCGTTGCACCAGCAAAAAAAGTCGGAATCTTTTGAGATACCGGTTGCATTTTGTTAGCAACTTTAGGAGCCTGCCAGCTTTCCTCAGGAATATTTTCTTCTATTAAAGAAATCACTTTATCTCCCAAATGCGAATTAAACATGACCTGTGTATAATATGATGGTGCCCCAAATCCGGTAAGAGCATCATAACCAATTAAATTCCATCCCCATTGAAAAGCTCCTTTATTTATATTGGCAAACATTGGAGCATAACAACTCATCTTCACTATATCAGAGTTCCGCTCAAGCCCCAACATCCACGCGGCATCGCCAAGTGCCGAATTCATATTTGTTATCGGTGTTCCTTCCTGCGAAGCCCACTCACCAACAATGATAGGTATGTCGGTTCGATTATAATTATCATATTGTTTAGCCATACTTCTCATTGCTTCAGGACTTCTATAAAAATGTTCATCCAATAAATCTGCTGAACGGCTTTTTATTGGGGCCGTTGCAATTATTTTAAGCTGAGGATACTTTTCCCTTATTGCATCAAAAAAAAGTGAGAATCTCTCCTCATAGCTGCCTGATCTATCAAAAAAGTCTTCGTTACCAATTTCAACATATCCAAGATTGAATGGTTTTGGATGCCCATCAGCAACTCGCATAGCTCCATATTTTGTTTTTTTATCTCCTATTATATATTCAATTTCCTCTAATGCTTCATCAACAAATGGTTTAAGATCATTTCCTGTAGCTAGGTAGCCTTCACCAACCGAATACCCGGCATAAACAGCCAAAAGAGGTTCCATATTCAAATCTTCACACCACTCCAAAAATTCCAATAATCCCATACCATCGCTCGAGCGATAGTACCATCTCGAGTTTTTACCTGGTCTTTGAGAAATATCATGTATCGTATTTTTAAATGCGAAACGGTCTTCCAATCGCTTTCCTTCCAAATAATCGCCTCCAGGAAACCTTAAAAATCTAGGCTGCATAGCTTTTTGGAGCTCCATTAAATCAATGCGATTACCATTTGGGCGGTTATTAAAGGTCGGAGGAAATAAAGAAACCAGATTAAACCAATATTTGCCAGGAGTAGTTGCTACTATGACAAACCTCGCCTCTTTCGTAGCAACCACCTTTCCATTTGTTTTTAGTTTAAGCGTATATTTCTTCCAGCTATTAGATGACAGTACTACTGTTCCAGCAGCATAAACGTTTTTCCCGTCATTACTTTCAATCCGCACATTCAATCTAGGTCCAATACCAGCCGATGACTTGGTATAAAATGATACAGAGTACATTGCATTATGTCTTACGGGTATTCCCCAATAACCATCGTTTGCAATGCCTACCTTGCCACGTCCTTGACTAACAGTCAACTTCAAGCACACAGCCAGGGCATTATTTATTGACTCATTATTATCCAAAACAATACTTCCTGATTTATTCTGACTTTTTATTAATGTCCAATGAACCGCTGTATCTGGTTTATCTCTAAATATTCTGTTTTGAATAAGTTCGGCGTATAATCCTCCATCATACGAATGATTTATCTCTTCAGTCATCAAACCATATAATAGTGGACTAACATCAACGCCCGGTTTATTAAGATTCAAAATTAAATGTACAGCCTTTTCTCGAGGTAATAATGATACTCCTTGAGAAAATGCAGGAGAGACTATTGATATTAAAATCAAAATACAGAATGTAATCTTTTTCATTTGTTATTTATTTTAATCCAACTTACTAACTATTTATCTAACGTTGCTTCCACACAAAACTATTAAAAGATTTGCCCTTTACATATACACAATTTAACCTATCCTTCACACAAATAGTTACTTTTTTATCCATTGCATCAGTACTGGCAAGCAATAATATAATCTAATTATCCGGATTTATAAAAGCCATTTGTTTTTTCCCTCCAAATCTTTCCAATCTGTAAGTACCAGGTAGCACAAAATGAGACAAAAGTTTCATTAAAAACAGAAGGAAGATACAAAGATCTTCCTTCTGTACAATTTTTATTCATTTACCACTTAGGATTTTGCAATAATTTAGGATTTAATGAAATCTGATCAGTAGGAATAGCTTGCAAATAATTTTTCTTTGAGAATATTCGATTATTTGCTGTTTCAATAATCAAAGCACCTGGTTCTAATTTAGGCATACCAGCGGTATACGTTGATTGGCTCTGCTCCTCTGTTGTAATATAGCCTGTCCACTTTGATGAATCATAGATTGTCGTTGAAGATCCCAATTCTGTAGAACTTCCTCCATAACTTACATAATAGGAACATGTTGGACGATCTAGTTCCTTTTCGGCAATTCCCCACCGACACAAATCCGAGATACGAAAACCTTCACCCATTAACTCTATAGCACGTTCACGACGTATTTCTTGGAGCATATCTAATCCATAAGTACTAACTAAAGAGTTTGTAAGATCTGCTATGTGAGCGCGTCCACGGATGACATTTATGGTTTTATTTAACTGATCATCTGTAATAGATCCATTCAATTCATAAGTTGCTTCTGCATTAATAAGAAGTAACTCCGGCAAGCGGATATAATTGTAATCCGCTGATTCATAGTATGTTTTTCGATACTCTGAACACCATTTACGACCACCATAACCAATATTTGAATAGGAAGTTAATCCTGGTACGTATTTATTTGCTCCTCCCAATTTTGGAGTTGTTGAATAATTAGCTTGAACATATTCTCCTGACCAATAACATGAATCAATTTGTTCATACAAAGCACTCATACGTGAATCTCGATTTTCGAATTCAGAGTTTAGACCATTATATCCTTGAAACAAAGGAGAAATATTTACAGGCAATCCATCTATACACAAAAACATATCCATTAATTTACGACTACCACCAGCCGGTGCTGTATGGGTCAAATTGGACCCACCATATACGCTCAATGAATAATCATAGACTTTCCTCCATATTGATTCGTTGTTTGAGGCTTTCGTTAATCCTGCAGGATTAGATCCTGCATCTTCCAAACAAAAATAATAAAAAGGAGATTGCTTTTCATAGTTTGTAGTCGTTTCTACGCCTTTCCAAATAGAATATTCACTAGCATAAGTTCCTCCAGATACGAATTTAGTAGATTCTGTTTGAGCCATTGTTAATAACTCGATCACAGAAGGGTAATTAGAAGGAATTGTTGTTCCTGCTCCAGAGGTAGTATCATCTCCATTGGTTGAATCACTAGAACCACGCCCATTGTATTTCTCCCAAGTTCCTTCAAACAAACATACTCTAGCTTTAAAAGCACAAGCTGCTTCAATATCGACATGCCCATCATTGCCTGTTGAGGTTTTTGTCGTAGCACTAAGCAATGAAATAGCCTTATCTAAATCTGTCAAAATTTGTTCAGCAACTTCATAACGTGAAGCACGTGCCCCTGTAACTAACTCACTATCCGTACTAGGTAAAGATGTGGCAATAGCAACTCCGCCATAGCGTTTCAATAAAAAGAAATGCCAAAATGCTCTGAAGTAATAGGCCTGTCCCATCGGTTCACTTATATCATCCTTTCCTGAATAAGCTTCTCCCTGATTGATCAAATTATTAACTAAACGCAATGATTTATATGGATTTGTATAATAATCGCTGGAACTAGGGGCTCCATCTGTACCAGAAATTTCTGAGTTTGGAGCCGAATTTAAATCTGAACCCATATCATAATTAAGTGCGAGGGATTCATTAGAACTAAAATTTGTAGCATATCCATAACAATTAGATTGTATCGCATCTGATCCTGCTTGAAACTGAGCCAAGTTTTCGAAATAAGAAGCTTGGGTCACATTTGACAAAGGCTCCTGATTCAGCCAATCAGTACAACCAGCATTAAATATAACTGTTACTACTGAGGCCACAAATAATATGTATTTTTTTGTATTCATGATAAACGTTGAATTAATAAATTATAATGACAGATCAATACCAAATGAAATCGTACTAGAAAAAACATCTACCCCACTATATGTGCTACTACTAGAGGATGTCTCTGGATCATATCCGTCTTTTACATTTGAAATATCAAACAAGTTTTCACCGGAAACCCAAAGTCTTAAATTATTAATACCTACTTTGGAAATAAAACTTTTAGGTAGAGTATATCCCAATTGAATTGATTTACAACGAGCATACCAGTTATTTACGACATTAATATCATTATAGTCTTTATAATTCCAAGTATTACGATTTCCATTACGTGACATAACCGGGTACTTCGCATTTGAGTTTCCACCATAATATGGATTATCTGCTTGCGTCCATGTTCTTCCTAAGAAATATCCGTTAGTATTTGTCCAACCGCTATAAAAAGCACAAGCCATTTGTCCACTTCTAACATTATATTGTTGCCCTACTCCTTGAAAAAAGCAACTAAAATCAAAACCTTTATATGACAGCCCTAAATTAAGACCAAAATTGTAATGAGGATCTGTATCACCATAATTATAAAGGTCAGCAGTAGTAATGTCATTATCACCATTCAAATCAACACGTCTTACACTACCTGGAGTTAACTCATTTACTGTCCCATTTTTTACATTTGCTATCTTTGATCCTGATACATTCCCAGTCATTGCAGCATAATAGGCATCCACTTCTGTTTGTGATTGAAATAGTCCATTAGTCTTATATACCCAAAGTGAATTTTTTGCATATCCTTCAACAATACTATTTACGCCTGGAGAAATTGAAGTAGAACCCTTATAAGATTTTATCTTTGTTCTAGCATCATTTAAGCTCAAACTCACATTATAACTTAAATCCTTATTAATACGATCATGCCACGCGAGGGTAAATTCCCATCCATGAGTACGATATGAACCGGAATTTGTTGCAGGTGCAGTAGCACCATAAGTTGCCGGATAAGTTATACTCATTAACATACCTTTATTATGGCGCCAAAAATAATCGAAAGTTCCACTTAAATGATTCTTTAATAAAGCAAAATCCATGCCAGCATTTTTACTTACAACTCGTTCCCATGTACGTGTATCATCTGTCACACCTGAAATCCATGCAGTAGAACTTTTAGCAGGAGTTGTTCCAAACAATGTAGTTCCTGTAGATATAGCAGAATATGCATCGTAATTGCCAATGCTACTTAAATTACCGGCCTCACCCCAAGTTCCACGCAATTTCAAATTATCAATAAATGAGATATTTTCTTTAAAAAAGCTTTCTTCAGATATACGCCATCCAAGTAACACCCCAGAGAAATCTTGCCAGCGTTGTTTGCGGACTAATTGAGAGGAGCCATCATGACGCCAAGTACCTTCTAATAAGTATTTACCTTTATAATCATAGTTAAGACGTCCCAACGTAGAAACAAAGGCATATTTATATGAAGAGCTTGATATAGCATCAGTTGTAGTATCATAAACATTCAAATCTTCCAAAGTAACAATGCTTGAACTTGAACGATAACCAGACGTATAATAATTTTCTCTTAGCTCATTCGTATTGCCCAACATTGCAGATATATGATGTGAACCAAAAGTTCTATCATAATTCAGGAAAAATTCATAATCTTGGTACATATTTCTAGTATTTTCTTCCTTAAATGATTCTTTACTAGCCTGTGAACCTGTCTGCGCATTATTACTCGTAGAAGGTGTTACTGTTCCATCTGCATTCACATCATAATAAGTATACATTTGAATTTTATGAGTAATGGTTCTCTTATTTGTATAATCGCCACGCATATTTCCTTTTGCTAAAAAAGATAATCCTTTGACATATTTGCTTAAATCAACATCTAAAGTGGCTCCTAAACGAACCATCCATGGATTATCTTTTGTACGACCTCCTTGTGCCAAATGAGCTAAAACATTGTTTCCTCCAAAATTGTCATAATAATACTTTCCACTTTCGGTATACAATGGAAATATATAAAAATCCTGTAAGCCATAACCAATGCCATAAGTTGGAGTATCCGCTTCTTTATATGAAAGAGAAGAGTTCGTTGATAATTTTATATACTTTCCTAATTGATAATCCAGATTGTTTCGGAAAGTGTATCTTTTCAAACCATCATATGCAACCTTTATTAATGATCTATCATTACTATAACCAAACGAAGTTATACTTCTTACGTTTTTTGATCCACCTTCAAACGTTATATTTTGAGATGTTCCCCATGTATTTCCATAAACATAATCCGGTTGATATGCATGCAGAGGATCAATGCGATAAACATACCCCGTAGACGAATTAGTCCAATCAAAGGCTTCATTATTCATGATTCTTTTATATACATCCGAAGTAAAATTAAGAATAGACCACAAACTTGAGGCCCCTTTATTATGGTTGGTATCTTCATAATCAGCACCAAGCATCATTTCAGCCCATTGAGATCCGGTAGCTGCAGGATATTTCTTCCCCTGATAATTCATATTCATGGATCCGTTATAAGTTATCTTTAACTTTTCATCTTTTCCTCGCTTGGTCGTAACTAAAATAACACCACCAGCCGCTTGGGCTCCATATATTGAAGCAGAAGCATCCTTCAAAACTGAAACAGATTCAATATCATTCGGATTCAACATATTCAATTCCCATTGATAAGCATTAACGCCATCAATGAGGATCAACACACTATTTGAATTTGTAGATATTCCACCTCGTAAAGTAATCGTCGGATCTGACGTTGGTCTTGATGACGAACGAGTAATTGTCAATCCAGGTATGGCCCCTTGTAAGGAAAGTTCCACATTAGATGTACCACGGCCTTTTAACACTTCATCTCCTTTAATTTGACTGACAGAACCAGTTAAAGTCGATTTCTTTTGAGTACCATAACCTACTACAACCACTTCATCAAGGGTCTGTGAGCTCTCTTTTAACGTTACCGTTAGAGTCCTTTGTCCATTAAATTCAATAATCGACTTTTCTAACCCTACACTAGTAATCTGCAAGGAACATTTAGTTGGTAAATTAAGAGTGAAATTACCATCTATATCAGTGATGGCACCATTTGAAGTGCCTCGTTGAACTACACTGGCACCAATGACAGGTTCACCAGATGTATCAAAAACTTTACCTGTAATTTTCGATTGGGCAAATACAATGACAGGAGCCATTAGTATAAGCGACATTAATACAACTTTCTTAAACAGTTTCATAATACCATTTTTGAGGTTAAACAAATATACATAACAAAGGATAATTGCATCCTTAAAATTGACATAATACATTTCATGTTTCTCATTTATTTTAAATTTCAAATAATTCTTCTAAGGTTTTCACGCACTTCCCTTCGAGCCATGAATTGATGTGATTCTACTGTACGTCTGCTCAAATGAAGTTCTTTGGCAATTTCATCCGTGCTTTTCTCTTCTATACGTGACATATAATAGATTTTGCAACGCTGGGGAGGAAGTTTTCGCATACAACGATTCTCCATCATCAATAAATCATGAGTTCCGGCCTCTTGTTCTGGAGTATAAGTGGTAACAGAGGGTTGCACATCATATATATAAGAGTAAATCTCTATCTTTTTATTGATACGTCTGATATAATCTATGACTCTATTTTGTGCAATTGTGAATATGAAGTTCTTGATTGTCTCTTCACATAATATTTCTTTATATTCCATCAAACGCAAAAACACATCTTGTGACATATCTTCGGCATCGTCAATATTATTGATTCGACGATTAATATAACCAATGATCATCTGATGATATTGTTTGAATGCTTGTGATATCAAAGCACTTTTGGGACTTGTAGTATTTTCCATAATATGATGTTCTTCATGTCTTTAATAAGAATGTAGCAAAAGTAGATATTAAGAACTATACTATAAGAACATTTTGAGGCTAAGAAGTCCACAACAATACAGACGGATTTTATTTATTCAGTACATTCATTATCAATAGATTAACATAGTATATCTAATTTAGACGAACTAAGATCAAATATTATATGAGTTCAACTCCAGTCCAATTGAACTTAGAAGCAACTAATGGTTCACTAAATAATATAGAGTTTATAATTTAAGACTGTTTATTTTGAGCTTTTCACAGATACTATATGCTCATGCAAAAGATTCGGAAGACTATTTTGCATGACCATTATTTATTTTCACCACTCTATACTTATTCCCCGTATTCATATGTACTTTAGGTATATTCATTGCTACCAATGTTTTAATAAAACGATTGATTGTTGATCCACGCATGGCGGCTGGATTGGCTTGGCATGCTTCACTGTAGAGTTCGGCTGCCGACAAAAACAACACATCCTTTTCATTGGTTCTTGCCGAACGAAAGATACAATTGAAGACATCCTGTTCCACAAAGATTTTGTTGTATTCGGTGTTTCGCTGCATTATTTCCGATTCATCCTCTTCGGTATACCAATAACGGGCACCACCTTTCAATTCATGTAGTAGTTGGGCATAAATCTGGCTGTGATCAATGGGTGAACAGTCTATTTTCCCTTCAGGCTCA